>SWBZ01001095.1_pt1 | contig 285210 bp, 289 predicted proteins | sample 4693031 | NCBI WGS metagenome assembly SWBZ01 (sample SAMN10267274, study PRJNA491770) | bioreactor metagenome | isolation source: DHS bioreactor inoculated with | place: Japan: off Shimokita Peninsula
CCCCCCCGTCCTTTATTTGTTGGTCTTGGCCCGCTCGACCGCTTCAACGATCAGCTTGCGCGCGGCCGCAGCGTCCATCCAGTCGCCGATCTTGACCCATTTGCCGGGTTCCAGATCCTTGTAATGCTCGAAGAAGTGCTGGATCTGCTGAAGCGTGATTTCCGGCAGGTCCGTGTAGTTCTTCACATTCTCGTAGCGACGCGTCAGGTGCGGCGACGGTACGGCGATGATCTTCTCGTCCTGTCCGGAATTGTCTTCCATGATGAGAACGCCGATGGGACGCACATTGATGACGCAGCCGGGAATGAGCTGGCGCGTGTTGCAGACCAGAACGTCGATCGGATCGCCATCATCCGAAAGCGTATGCGGCACGAAGCCGTAATTGCCCGGATAGGTCATCGGCGTGTAAAGAAACCGGTCGACGACCAGCGTCCCGGAGTTCTTGTCCATCTCGTACTTGATCGGCTGGCCGCCGACCGGAACTTCGATGATGACGTTCACGTCTTCCGGCGGATTGTCACCGGTGGAGATGGCGTCTATGCGCATGGGGAAAGCAACCTTTGTTCTGGCAGTTTATGGCTGCCGGAGACCGGCATGGCGACCGATGCGGTCAGCCGGACGGAGCAGCCCGGAAATGGATGGCTGCCGCTTTATCGCGTCAAAGGCCGCATGGCAATGCAGCGAATGGTGCAGTGCGAAAATTTGACACTGCGCGCCAATGTACAGATGGGGCGGAACGGGATGCCAGATCTGGTCTCAGACGTCTTAGTCCCAGACAAAGGCGAGTTTGCGCAGCGCCCGGTGCTCGAACACCTCGACGCCTTCGGCGATGTCGCGCCCGCCTGCGCCCGAATAAAACGCCAGAGCCGTCTCGTTGTCTTCCAGCGCCCAGACCACCAGTCCCTTCAGACCATGAGCTTCCAGCATGTCGCGTGCCGCCTGGAAGAGACGCCGGCCCAGACCGATGCCCTGGTATTCGGGCCGCAGATAAAGCTCGTAGATCTCGCCTTCCTGGCTGAGTTCGCGGGCGCGATTCCGCCCGAGTGTTGCATAGCCGGCAATCTCGCCGCCGATCTCGATCACCAGAACAGTGGCAGACCGGCGAATCGCATTTGCCCACCAGCGCGGACCGCGCCGGCCGATCATGCGTCCGAGCGCCTGATAGGGGATGATGCCGGTATAGGCGCTGCGCCACGCACTGTCATGAACCTCGGCGACAGCCTCGGCGTCGTTCGGCTCTGCTCGTCTGATGTCGATCGTCAGCGTGTTCATAATTTCTTAACCATAGCTGCGTCGGGTCGACATGCGCAAGCATTAGAGCGCTCATCTTTGCGGTCACGCACAAATGGCCGAAAAGCGCTCAGATTTCCGTCAAACGGTCTTCGATTTCATTGGAATTACGCCGTCCGGCAGGAAAATGCCGGGAAAGCACCTCGCCCGCATAAGTGACCGTTTCCACGAAGCCGTCGGCCAGCGTGCCACGCCGCGCATGGTCCAGCATCAGCGCAACACCTTCGTTCCAGACACTCTGGTCGACACAGGCGTCGATCTCGTGATCGGCCACGATTTCCACATACCGTTCCGCCAGCGAAACGAAAATGAGCACGCCGGTCCGGCCTTCCGTCACATGGATGTTGTGCGCGAAGAACTGGTTCTGCGCATTGTCATGCGCCCGCCGGTATTTCAGCGCTTTGGGAACCAGGGCCACACGCAGCCCCTCAAAGGCAACAACCAGAGCGGCTGCGGCAGCGAAGGCAGCGAGCTGGGCCGCAGCGAAAACCACCGGATCGATCGAGATCCACCAGTGTCTGAGCGCAAGCGCCAGGAACGGCCCCAGAATGAGGATCGCAAGAGCGACGATCAGGCAGGCTGGGTAGAGATAGGGATCGCTCGTCCGCGCGAGCACACAGTAGATCTCGCCCGATGTCTTTTCCTCGGCGTCACTGATTGCCCGGGCAATGCGCGCGTGCTCCGCGCCTGAAAGCCTTTTGATGCGTCGCGTCATTCTACCAGCTCCCCGAAGCACCGCCGCCGCCCGACGAACCGCCGCCACCGGAAAAGCCGCCACCGCCACCACCGCCGGACGACCAGCCGCCCGATGAGTGCCCGCCGGACGAGCCGCTGCTCGACTTGTTGTAATCCACCGTCATGCCGAGCCATTTGTAGCGCTTCGGACCGATCTTGCGACCGAAGATGGGCGGCAGAAACGCCATGGCAAACCCGCCGAAGAAGAACGTGCCCCAGACAATGAAGAAGAGAATGACCGGCCAGGGGAGACCATCGTCATCCTGCTGGCTGCGCCTGGCGCGCGCTTCAAGCTCGGCTGCATTGCCTTCCAGAACCATGACGATGTCATCGACCGCGCCACTGATGCCGGCCGGGAAGTCGCCCGCACGAAAGGCCGGCACCATCGTGTTTTCGATGATCAGCTTAGAGTGCAGGTCCGTCAGCGTTCCCTCAAGACCGTAGCCCACCTCGATGCGCATCTTGCGGTCATCGAGCGCGACGAGGAGCAGGACACCATTGTCCTCGCCCGCCTGCCCCAGCCCCCATGCGCGAAACAGGCGATTGGCGAATGGCTCAAGCGCCTCGCCTTCAAGGCTGCGGATCGTAGCGACGACGATCTGGTCGGAGGACTTCCGTTCGAAAGCCTCCAGCCGCTCGGTAAGCGAGGCTTCGGTCGCTGCGTCTATGATACCGGCATTGTCGACCACCCGACCCGTGAGCGGCGGCAGTTCCGCAGCCGCAAGGGCCGATGCCGAGAAAACCGCGATCAGCCCGGCGACAAATGCCATCCAGATCCCGGCCCGGCAATGCGCGGTCGACGCACGCGGAAAAGCCTCCCCCATGGGTCCGTCTCCGTCAGCCGCCGCTGCTGGTCCCGAAATTGACCGACGGCACATCCATCTTGTCTTCCGGGATGGTGAAGGTCTCATAGGGCTCGTTGCCGGTGAACCAGAACATGGCCCACAGCATGGAGGGCAGCGTTTTCAGCGAGGTGTTGTAGAGCCGCACGGCCTCGATATAGTCGCGACGGGCAACGGCAATGCGGTTTTCCGTGCCCTCAAGCTGCGCCTGCAGAGCCAGGAAATTCTGGCTGGATTTCAGATCCGGATAATTCTCAACCACCGCAAGGAGGCGCGACAGCGCGCCGGAAAGACCCGCCTGGCTTTCCTGAAACGCCTTGAAGGCTTCAGGATCGGTAAGCATGTCCGGCGAGATCTGGACCTGCGTCGCTTTCGCGCGCGCCTCGACAACGCCTTCAAGCACCTCGCGCTCCTGCGCGGCATAGCCCTTCACCGTCTCGACCAGATTGGGGATCAGGTCGGCACGGCGCTGATACTGGTTCAGCACCTCGCTCCATGCCGCCTTGGCCTGCTCCTCACGGGTCGGAATGGTGTTGAAACCACAGGCCGACAGCAACGGCAGCATCAGGCAGAGCGCAAGCAGGGGGAAAAGGCCGCGTGCAGGAACGGCGGCGAGCGACTTGGCAAACGACATGAAGGAGCACCTCCAGAAAATTGGTTCTCCGGACATTAGAACATGGTCCACTGATAGGAAACCAATTCCGATCAGTGCGTCCATGCTGTACGGTCGACCCTCACTCACTGCAGCGGGTTTTCGTATGGGGTCAGCACAGAAACGGGATGAGCGGGCGGAAGCGGAGTCGCGCCGCATCCTCGACCGGGTCAGCCGCGAAAGCGAAGGCAGTTCCATGATGACCCGCGCGCGCGATCACATCGCGGCAAGAGACGCGGAGCAGAACGATCCGATCGAACTCTGGGGCACACGGATCGGCAGGGCCATCGCCGTGACAACCCTGACCGCGCTGATCCTCTGGCTTCTCCTCTACGTTTTCGGCATCATCGGCGGATAAGGGCAGCATGACCACAGAAGAAAACCGGCGCGAAACACGCGCCGTGATCGTCATCTCAAGCCATGTCGCGCGCGGCAGCGTGGGAAACCGCGCAGCCGTTTTCACGCTGGAAGCGCTTGGCTTTCCGGTCTGGGCGGTGCCGACCGTCATTCTGCCGTGGCATCCAGGGCACGGCCCCGCAACACGCATCGTGCCGGAACCCGACCAGTTCGCACGGTTTATGAACGATCTGGAGAATGCGCCATGGCTAAGCGAGGTCTCTGCCGTTCTGACCGGCTATCTGGGGAACCCGGAACAGGCAGAAGCGATCGCAGGCCTTGTGGAAACCCTGAAAGCCAGCAATCCAGCGGCACGCTATGTCTGCGACCCGGTGCTTGGCGACCGGGGCGGGCTCTATGTGCCGGAAGCAACGGCAGCAGCGATCCGCGACCGGCTATTGCCGCTGGCCGACATCGCCACTCCCAACCGATATGAGCTGGCCTGGCTCACAGGCATCGATATCGACGGCACGGAGACGGCGATCCGCGCTGCGCGAAAGGCGCCCCCTGCCGATGTGATGGTGACATCGGCCCCTGCAAGCAGCGCCGACCGGCTGGCAAATCTGCTTGTCAGTGAGACGGAAATCCTGCGTGCGGCACACGACAGCATTCCAAAAGCCCCGAATGGAACCGGCGATCTGACGGCAGCACTCTACCTCGCGCGCCTGCTTGCCGGCGAGGCGCGGGAAGAAGCGCTTGCGAAGACAACGGGATCCGTGGTGACCATCCTCAACAGGGCCACGGAACGGGGTTCGGACGAGCTCATGCTGGAAACCGACCGGCAGGTTCTCACACGTCCACAGATGGTGGTCGATATCGAACGCGTCGCGGAGCCCGTCTCCGCATCACACTGAATACGCCAGCTTTCCAGGGGCAGGCGGAAACATCCGAGATACATATGAATGCGAGAATGTTAAACGGATAGAACAGCTCCGGGCATCTGAGAGCAGCGCATGAAAGCCATTGCATTGACGCTGTGCGTGGTTCGACATTAAACCGGATTGCCCGCCGCGCATTTTGCCGCTATTCGAAAGCTCATGACCCATCTTCCAGAACGCCTGATCGCCGGCTACCGAAATTTCATGGCCGGCCGTTACAGCTCCGAGAGCGACCGCTATCGCAAACTGGCCAAGGATGGCCAGTCTCCACAGACCATGGTCATCGCCTGCTGCGATTCCCGAGCGGCGCCCGAAACGATCTTCGATTGCGGTCCGGGCGAACTGTTCGTCGTGCGCAATGTGGCCAATCTCGTGCCGCCCTATGCGCCGGACGGCCAGCACCACGGTACTTCGGCAGCGCTTGAATTCGCGGTGCAGAGCCTCAAGGTAAAGCATATCGTGGTGATGGGTCACGGTCGCTGCGGCGGCATTGGTGCGGCACTAAACCCCTCGGCAGAGCCCCTTTCGCCGGGTGACTTCATCGGCAAGTGGATGGGCCTCGTGGCGCCTGCAGCCGAGGCACTGTCCGGCAACGAGTTGATGACGCCGGCAGAGCGCCAGACAGCGCTGGAGCGTATTTCGATCCGCTACCAGGTGCAGAACCTGCGCAGCTTCCCCTGTGTGAAGATACTGGAAGACAAGGGCAAGCTCTCTCTGCACGGTGCTTGGTTTGACATCTCAAGCGGCGAATTGTGGGTGATGAACCCCCAGACCGGTGATTTCGAGCGACCGCAGCTCGATTAACGGGCTTTGCTAAACCGGACCCGGAGGGCTTGGCCGCAGGGCCGTCGCCAGTGCCGGTTCCGGCAGCCGGTTCCAGATCAGCCATGAAATGATCGCCATGGCCCCCAGCGTCGGGATGATGAGCACCATTGCCAGCACCGGATCGCCGATCAGCGCCGCGATGCTGCCACCGGCAAGCCCGGTTCCCATCTGCAGAAAACCAGTGAGCGACGACGCCGAACCTGCGATGCGTGGAAATGGCGCGAGGCCCGCTGTCATCATGGCCGGCATCACAAAGGCAATGCCGAAGGCATAAACCCCCACGGGACCCATCACACCGATAAAGCTCGGCTCGAACAGAGTCAGGGAGAAAATCAGAAGCAGGCTGCCCGCGCCAATGGCGGCAAGGCCGATGGGCACCAGCTTGTAGGCTCCGAGCGATCTCATCAGGAAACGCGCCGCAACCGCGCCTGTGAAATACATGCCCGACTGCGCCAGCATGCCGATCCCGAACTCGGCCGGTGTCAGCCCGACACGACTCATCAGAATGAAAGGCAGCACTGTCGCCTGCGTGTAGAGCGCGCCCACCGCTCCGGCGATAACCAGGCTGGAAAGCATGAAATAGGCATTGCCGAGCAAAAGGCCATAGGAGTGGATCAACGCGCCGGGGCTGATCCGCGACAGATCCCGCACGACTGTTTCGCGCATGCAGAAATGTACGACCAGCGCAATGACGGCTCCTGCTACAAGCATGAGAACGAAGATGGCGTGCCAGCCGGCAAGCTGCATTGTGAGGCCACCAAGAGTGGGAGCAAAGGCAGGACCGATCGCCAGGATGATGCCGATCAGGTTCATGATGCGGGCGGAGCTTTCCTGTGTGAAAAGATCGCGCACAACCGCGCGCGATACCGCAACGCCAACCGCAGCCCCGAAACCCTGCATGAAACGCGCGGCGATGAGCGTCTCGATATTGGGCGACATCAGCGCAATGAAGCTCGCCACGACGTAGATGCCTATAAACGCGAAGGTGACAGGCTTGCGCCCCAGCCCGTCCGACAGAGGACCGCAGAATAGCTGGGCAAATGCAAAGCCGGCAAAGTAAAGCGATATGGTCATCTTGACCGCCGCTTCCGTGGTGCCGAACGCCTCCACGATCTGCGGCATGGCAGGCGTGAAGAGCGCCATCGAAACCGGCCCGAGCGCGACCAGCATTGCCCCGATGATGCTGACACGCCGCTCGCTCATGAGCGGCCGCGCGGCAACACCGTCCGGTGTGTCCGCACGCAGGTTCACAAGGGCGCCTCCGCACGGGAGTCGGCAGGCTTTTGCGAGATTCCGGCAAGATTGGCGCGGACGAGTTTGAGCTGCTCCAGCAGGCTATCCCATTCTGCATGGCTGAGCGAGCCCGCAGCCTTCTTTCGCATCTCCGCAGCCACCCGACCTATGGCCACGAGAACGTCGTCAGCCGCATCGGTGAGCTCGACCAGCTTGGCGCGCCGGTCCTTCGGATCGTTTGCACGGCGGATAAGTGCCCGCGCTTCGAGCCGATCGAGATAACCGCTGAGCGTCATGGCCTCGACACCCATGCGTTCGGCCAGGACATTTTGCCGGACGGCTCCAGCGCGCGCCGCATGCGCCAGGGTTCTTGCCTCACCAGGCGTTACACCAAGACCGGCATCCGCGATCGCGCGATCCATCGTGCCACGGATCAGGCGATGGATATCGGCAACCAGAAAACCGAAGGAATCGGGATTGACGGAGTGCGTCACGACAATTGCCCCTTATTATAAGGTAAGCTTAATATAAGCATCACATATAGTCATGATGGATCACCGTCAACTCCAGCCATTGCGCGTCTGGCAGCCAACGCCTACATCGCAGGGAGCCCACCCTTCCAACATTCTGGAACCCTCATGCAGAAATCCGCCCCAATCGATCTCGCAACGCACCCGCTGACGAACTGGACCGGCCCGCATGGCCTGCCGGATTTCTCCGCGTTCGACGACGCAGCATTCGCACCTGTGTTCGAGGCTGCCCTGACCGCGCACGAAGCCGAGATCGCCAGGATTGCCGGCAACGCCGAAGCACCCGGCATCGGCAACACGCTGGCCGCACTGGAGCTTGCCGGAGACGCCCTGTCGAAGGTCTCTGCGGTTTTCTGGTGCCGGGCCGGCGCGCATACCAATGAGACGATCCAGACGCTGGAGCGGGAGATTTCGCCGCGCATGGCACGCCACGTCTCCGCGATCTTCATGAACGATGCGCTTTTCGCCCGCATTGACCGGCTTTACCAGGATCGTGAGGCGCTGGGTCTCGATGCGGAAGCAAGCCGCGTTCTGGAAAAAACCTGGAAGCGCTTCGTGCGCGGCGGCGCGCAACTCGATCAGGATGACAAGGCGCGGCTTGCCGCGATCAACGAGGAACTGGCCGGTCTTGGCGCGCAGTTCGGCCAGAATGTGCTTGCCGACGAGAGCGGCTGGGCGCTGTTTCTGGACGAAAGCGACCTGGCCGGGCTTTCCGACGCCCTGAAGAGCTCCATGGCCGAAGCTGCCGAGACGCGCGGTGAGAAGGGGCGATTTGCGGCGACGCTGTCGCGCTCCATCGCCGAGCCATTCCTCGCCTCGTCAGAACGGCGCGATCTGCGCGAAAAAGTGTTCAGCGCATTCACGAAACGTGGCGAGAACGGCGGAAAGACCGACAACACCGACGTGATTGCCAGAACACTGAAGCTGCGCTCTGAAAAAGCGAAACTGCTCGGCTATGAATCCTATGCCGCGCTGAAACTCGACGACACGATGGCCAAAACGCCCGAAGCCGTGCAGGACCTGTTGCAACCGGTCTGGCGGAAAGCGCGCGAGAAGGCCGCCGAGGACGAGAAAGAACTGGCCCGCCTCGCCGCGCGGGAAGGGCAGAACCACGCCATCGCCCCCTGGGACTGGCGCTACTATGCCGAAAAGCGGCGCGCTGAGCGCTTTGCTTTCGATGAGAGCGCCCTCAAACCCTATCTTGCTCTGGAGAATGTCATCGCTGCTGCGTTTGATGTGGCGCATCGGCTTTTCGGACTCACCTTCGAGGAACTGAAAGCGGTGCCTGCATGGCATGAGGACGTGCGCACATTCATCGTCCGCAACGCCGATGGCTCCACGCGGGGTCTTTTCATGGCCGATTATTTCAATCGCCCGTCCAAGCGCTCCGGCGCGTGGATGAGCGCGCTTCAGTCCGGCTATCGTCTGGGGGAAGGCAAGTCACCCATCATCTACAATGTGATGAACTTCGCCAAACCGCCGAAAGGGCGTTCCGCCCTGCTCTCCGTGGACGAGGCGCGCACGCTGTTCCATGAATTCGGCCACGCACTGCACGGCCTGCTGAGCGATGTCACCTGGCCGTCAATCTCCGGCACCTCGGTCTCGCGCGACTTCGTGGAACTGCCCTCGCAACTCTTCGAGCACTGGTTCACCGTGCCTGAGGTGCTGCAGAAGTTCGCGCTGCACCACGAGACCGGCGAACCCATGCCACAGGAACTGGTGGAGAAGATGCGCGCCGCACGCACGTTCGACGCCGGCTTCGCCACAGTGGAGTTCACTGCATCCGCACTGGTCGACATGGCCTTTCACAGCCTGGTGGAAGCGCCGGAAGACCCGCTGCGCTTCGAAGCGGAAACGCTGGAGAAGCTCGAAATGCCCAAGGCCATAGCCATGCGCCACCGCACGCCACACTTCCTGCATGTGTTCGCCGGCGATGGATATTCAGCCGGCTATTATTCATACATGTGGTCGGAAGTCCTGGATGCCGATGCGTTCCGTGCCTTCGAGGAGAAAGGCGATCCCTTCGATCCCGAAACGGCGGAAAAGCTGCGCCGGCACATCTATTCTGCGGGCGGCTCCGCCGATCCCGAGGAGCTTTACAAAGCCTTCCGCGGCCGCATGCCCACCCCGGAAGCCATGATGGAGAAGAAGGGGCTCGCCTGAAAGGGCTTTTGACAGTCATGGATGTGTCATGTGAGCGATAACTCACTGCAACATTGAAGCACCAGATTGCCTCCCGAGAATCAACCAGATTGAGGGAGACTGTCATGAAGTCCTTCGCAGTGAGTACCCGCCGCAAATTCCTGCTAGGAACCGGCGCAACCGCATTCGCCACCGCCGTGGGCGGGCTTGCCATGCCCGCCATCTCGCGGGCCTCTTCGCGCCCCGTGTTCACGCACGGCGTCCAGTCCGGCGATGTCGACACGACGAGCGGCATGATCTGGACCCGCACGGACCGGCCGGCGCGGATCGAGTTCGAGATCTCGACCACCGAGAGCTTCGCCAACCCCTTGCGGCTACCCACCATGGACGCACTCCCGGAGAGCGATTTCACCGTGAAGCGGCTGCTCGAAAACCTCGCCTCGGACCAGGACATTTTCTATCGCATGAGGGCCGTGGATCTGAGCGACGTCTCGGCTGGTTCCGAGCCCATTATCGGACAGTTCCGGACGGCTCCGTCTGCCCGCCGTGACATCCGCTTTGCCTGGTCCGGCGATACGGCCGGTCAGGGCTGGGGCATCGACGAGACCGGCATGAAGACCTATGCCACCATGGCAAAGCACCGCCCGGATTTCTTCCTCCACTCGGGCGATACCATCTATGCCGATGGCCCGATGGAAGATGAGGTTACGCTCAAGGACAGCAGCGTCTGGAAAAACACCGTCCTGATCGACGAAAAGCGCAAGGTTGCCGAAACGCTGGATGAGTTCCGCGGCCAGTGGAAATACAACATGATGGACGATCACGTGCGCGCACTGAACGCCGTCTGCCCGACATTCTTCCAGTGGGATGACCATGAAGTGGTCAACAACTGGTCGGCCTCCAAGGATCTTTCGGAAGACGATCGCTACACCGAAAAGTCGGTGGCGCTGCTGCAGGCGCGTGCGGCGCGCGCTTTCCACGAGATGACGCCGATCCGCTATACCCCGGCAGAGCCGGGCCGGGTCTACCGCAAGATCGCCTACGGTCCGATGCTCGATGTCTTCTTCCTGGACATGCGCTCCTACCGTGCCGCCAATTCGGAAGGCCTCCAGGAAGCCGCCGGCGAGGAAACCCGCTTCCTCGGCGACGAGCAGATCCGCTGGCTGAAACGCGAGCTCGCAAACTCCCGCGCCACCTGGAAGGTCATTGCCGCCGACATGCCGATCGGCCTGGTGGTGCCGGATGGCGACAGGATCGAGGCGATCGCCAATGGCGACAATGCAGGCCCGAAAGGCCGTGAGTTCGAGATCGCCGATCTCCTGCGCTACATCAGGAATGCGGGCATTGAAAACACGGTCTGGTTCACCGCCGACGTGCACTACACGGCCGCGCACTATTACAATCCCGACAAGGCCGCCTTCCAGGACTTCAAACCGTTCTGGGAGTTCGTGTCCGGCCCGCTTCACGCCGGCACGTTCGGGCCCAACAGGCTCGACGGGACGTTCGGACCCGAGCTCAAATATGTGAAGGCCCCCAGCGAGGAACAGGGCGCCAACCTGCCGCCTTCAGCCGGCTTCCAGTTCTTCGGTCTTGTCGACATCGACGCCACCACGGAGCAGATGACCGTGCGGCTCATGGACCGCGACGACAGCGAACTCTACAAAGTCACGCTCGATCCCGTACGTTCTGCCTGACGGACCGCGCAGATCAGCAAACCGGGGCCTCTGGTCCCGGTTTTTTTTGCGCGCTTTCGAAAGATTAAGCCAACAGTTGGCTCAAACTACCAATTTATTGGAATGCCATGCCCAATTGGTCGCAGTTTGAGAAATTGCATCTTCCCCTCACCGGCATTAACTAATCTGTATCGCACGCACTCACGGAGAGCACGATGGATCAGACATACACGCCGCGGGAAGCCGGTGCAGCGGCGAAGGCCACCACCGCACGTCCGGATGTGACCGTCTTCTTCGACCAGCGCACCTTCTCCGCGCAGTATGTCGTTGCCGACCCGGCAACCGGAAAATGCGCCATTATCGACCCGGTGCTGGATTTCGACGAGAAATCGGGCAGCACGTCGACGCAGAATGCCGACAGGCTCCTTGCCTTCGTTGCAGATAAGGGCCTGGAGCTGGAGTGGATTCTCGACACGCACCCCCATGCCGACCACTTTTCCGCCGCAAGCTATCTGAAAGAGAAAACCGGCAGACCCATCGCCATCGGCGAAAAGGTCGTAGAGGTCCAGAAGCTCTGGAAAACAATCTACAACTGGCCCGAATTCAAAGCGGATGGCTCGCAGTGGGACAGGCTTTTTGCCGACGGCGACACCTTCACCATCGGCTCGCTGCCGGCAAGGGTCATGTTCTCGCCCGGGCATACGCTGGCCTCGATCACCTATGTGATCGGCGATGCCGCCTTCGTTCACGACACGCTCTTCATGCCCGATTCCGGCACGGCACGCTGCGACTTTCCCGGCGGCAGCGCCGAACGGCTCTGGAAATCCATCCAGGACATTCTCAGCCTGCCGGACGAGACCCGCATCTTCGTCGGCCACGATTATCAGCCGGGCGGGCGTGAACCGCGTTTTGAAAGCACCGTCGCCGAACAGAAGACGACAAACAGTCATATGTCGAAATGCGAAACGGAAGCCGATTTCGTCGCCGTCCGCGAAGCGCGCGACAGGACCCTGCCGATGCCTAAACTCATCCTGCACGCACTGCAGGTGAACATGAACGCCGGGCAGCTCCCCGCACCGGAGGCCAATGGCAAGCGCTATCTCAAGTTTCCGCTCAACGCGCTCAAGGGCGCAAGCTGGGGCTGATCTTGCGGCCGCCCGCGGCATGAAGGGCACTGCACACTTTCGCAATTGCGAAAAAACCTGTATGAGCGCGGCAACGCAACTGGCCGCGCCATGCCTTTCGCGCGCCTACCGACCCCAAAAGAGCACACATGAAACTGCGCAATATTGCGATCATCGCCCACGTTGACCATGGGAAAACGACACTCGTCGACGAGCTTATGAAGCAGTCCGGCGCCTTCCGCGACAACCAGCGTGTCGCAGAGCGGGCCATGGACTCCAACGACCTCGAAAAAGAACGCGGCATCACCATTCTTGCCAAGGCCACCTCGGTGGAATGGAAGGACACCCGCATCAACATTGTCGACACGCCCGGCCACGCCGATTTCGGCGGCGAGGTGGAGCGCATCCTCTCCATGGTGGATGGCGCTGTGCTTCTGGTGGACGCGGCCGAAGGCCCGATGCCGCAGACCAAGTTCGTTGTTGGCAAGGCGCTCAAGGTCGGCCTGAAACCGATCGTCGCCATCAACAAGATCGACCGTCCGGACGCGCGTGCCGACGAGGTGATCAACGAGGTGTTCGACCTCTTCGCCGCGCTCGACGCCACTGACGAGCAGCTCGACTTTCCGATCCTCTACGGCTCGGGCCGCGACGGCTGGATGAACTACGAGCCCGAAGGTCCCAAGGATCAGGGTCTCGCCCCGCTGTTCGACCTGGTGCTCAAGCATGTGCCCGAACCGACCACCGAGCCCGGCCCCTTCCGCATGATCGGCACCATTCTGGAAGCCAACCCCTTCCTCGGCCGCATCATTACCGGCCGTATCGCGGCCGGATCCATCAAGCCGAACCAGGCCGTGAAGGTGCTGCATCACGACGGCACGCTTCTGGAAAACGGCCGCATCTCCAAGATCCTCGCCTTCCGCGGCCTTGAGCGCCAGCCCATCGAGGAGGCCCATGCCGGCGACATCGTCGCCATTGCCGGTCTCTCCAAGGGCACCGTCGCCGACACGTTCTGCGATCCGTCGGTCACCCAGCCGATGGAAGCCCAGCCGATCGACCCGCCGACCGTGACCATGAGCTTCATCGTCAACGACTCGCCGCTCGCCGGCACCGAGGGCGACAAGGTGACGAGCCGCGTGATCCGCGACCGCCTCCTGAAGGAAGCCGAGGGCAATGTGGCGCTGAAGATCGAGGAAGCCGACGACAAGGATTCCTTCTATGTCTCAGGCCGTGGCGAACTCCAGCTCGCCGTTCTCATCGAAACCATGCGCCGAGAGGGCTTCGAGCTCGCCGTATCGCGCCCCCGCGTGGTGATGCAGAAGGACGAAAGCGGCCAGCTTCTCGAGCCCATCGAGGAAGTGGTCATCGACGTGGACGAGGAGCATTCCGGCGTCGTCGTGCAGAAGATGTCGGAGCGCAAGGCCGAGATGATCGAGCTGCGCCCCTCTGGCGGCGACCGCCAGCGCCTCGTCTTCCACGCGCCCACGCGCGGCCTGATCGGCTATCAGTCGGAGCTTTTGACCGACACGCGCGGCACGGCCATCATGAACCGGCTGTTCCACGATTATCAGCCCTACAAGGGCGAGATCGGCGGCCGCGTGAACGGCGTCCTGATCTCCAACGATGACGGTGAGGCAGCGGCCTACGCCCTGTTCAACCTGGAAGATCGCGGCCCGATGGTGATCGACGCCGGCGTGAAAGTCTATCACGGCATGATCATCGGCATTCACTCCCGTGACAACGATCTGGAAGTGAACGTGCTGAAGGGCAAGAAGCTCACCAACATCCGCGCCGCCGGCAAGGACGAGGCGGTGAAGCTGACCCCGCCGATCCGCATGACGCTGGAGCGCGCGCTTTCCTGGATCCAGGAAGACGAGCTGGTGGAAGTGACGCCGAAGTCGATCCGCCTGCGCAAACTCTATCTCGACCCGCACGAGCGCAAACGCTTCGAGAAAAGCCGCGCCGGCGCGGCTTGAGGTTTACTTCCACATGAGCCCGCACTTGTCTTGCGGGCTCAAAACGGATGAGAATGCGGCTGCGTAACCTTCTTTGGCGTTGCGATACTGGACTTCTTGAGAGCGACATTGACGTTGTTGCCTGGCACCCTCGCCCTTCGACGAGCTCAGGGTGAGGGTTACCGGGGCGTGGCGGTGGCTCGAAAGGTGTATCGTCCGCGAGGATCAACCGCCCACCGCTCTGTCACCTCGACATTTCAATAATGAGCCTACTGGTCAATAGTGGGCCTACTGGTCGTCCTCAGTAACCCTCACCCTGAGCTCGTCGAAGGGCGAGGGTGCCAGGCGCAGCCGTCAACACGTCCCGCCATCCGGGTTGACAGTTTCCATACATGGAGCCCTAATCTCCCGCGTTCTCGTGGAGGAGCCCCCAATGGATCCCGCATTCCTGCTCACGGCGCTTGTCGTCGTGCTCATTCCCGGCACTGGTGTGATCTACACGCTGGCCATCGCGCTTGGTCGCGGCGGATTGGCATCCGTTTCGGCCGCGTTCGGCTGCACGCTCGGCATTCTGCCCCATATCGCAGCCGCGATCCTCGGCATCGCCGCCCTGCTGCATGCCAGCGCGATGCTGTTCCAGATCGTGAAATTCGCCGGGGTGCTCTATCTCCTCTGGATGGCATGGGGCGCGCTGAAGGAGAACGGCATGCTGAATGCCGAGCCAGACCGCAGCGCGATCCCGCATCGGGCAATCATCCGCCGCGGCTTCCTGATCAACATTCTGAACCCAAAGCTCTCGATCTTCTTTCTCGCTTTCCTGCCCCAGTTCATTCCCGCTGAAAGCGCCCTGCCGGCGCTCAACATGGCGTGGCTGGGCTTCATCTTCATGGCGATGACCTTCGTCGTCTTCGTGCTCTATGGGCAGATGGCTTCGCTCGTGCGAGGCAGGGTCCTGTCGAGCCCGACCATCATGAAATGGCTGCGGCGCTCCTTTGCGGCAGCCTTTGCCGCGCTCGGCCTGCGTCTGGCGCTCTCCGCGAGGTAGAACAATGGATATCTCCGCCCTCATCATCTTTGCCGGTGCGTTGCTTGTCGCTGCCGGCTCTCCCGGCCCCAGCATCGCGGCGCTGGTCGCCCGCGTCATAACGCGCGGCTGGCGCGATGTGCTGCCATTCCTGGCCGCCATGTGGATCGGCGAGGGCATCTGGCTTTCCTTCGCCATTTTAGGCCTCGCCTATGTGGCGGAAACCTTCCACATGGCGTTCGTGGTGATCAAATATGCAGGCGTGGCCTATCTGCTCTATCTGGCCTGGAAGATGTGGACCGCACCGGTGGAAGCAAGTGACGAAGCCCTGCCCAATGCCGGCTCGCGCCTGCGTCTCTTCTTCACCGGCATGGCAGTGACACTCGGCAATCCGAAAATCATGATGTTCTATCTGGCGCTGCTGCCCACCATCATCGATGTCGCCTCGGTGACATTGATCGGCTGGGCTGAACTGACACTCACCATGGTGCTCGTGCTGGTGGCGGTGGATGCCGTGTGGGTGCTTGCGGCAACGCAGGCACGAAGACTGCTCAAAAGCCCGCGCGCCATGCGCATTGCAAACCGCACCAGCGCCTCGATGATGGCGGGTGCGGCGGCGGCCATCGCCACGCGCTAGAGCATCGGACCGAAAGGTGGAACCCGGTTTTCGGATTATTCCGATGCTCCATCCATAGTCTGAATCGTCCTTTGTGCGTCCGGATGGACGCACGGCGATCTAGAGCAACCACTCGATCCAGCGGCCATGGAAGTCGCAGCGCGCCAGATCGCGGCGCGTGCCGGTCGGCCACAGCGTGAGCGAAACCAGCGCGAATGGCTCATTCGTGTCCGAGGGTTCCATGCGCAGCCAGGCGATGGGCGGACCGCCTGCCCGGCCAGCCGTCTCAAGCGCGGTCTCTATACGGGCCCGCGTTTCATGGCGAAGGTATTGCCACATGATCGAATGGAAAAGCACCGTGACCCGATCGGGCCGGCGGGCGGCAAGCGCGGCCTCCACAAAGTCAGCGGCATCCGCCTTTTCCAGTGCGAACGGCGTCTCGTTTGCCAGTTCCATGGCCGCGCGCAAGCGGGAAAGCCGCGCCTCCTGATCCGCCCACACATAGGAGGTCAATCGCAACCGCTGATCATCACGGGACACGTCGATGGGCGCGATGTCGCTCCCCTGGCGCGTGGCGATATCCAGCACCCCCGACAGGTCCGGTGCTGACCCGCGCGTCTCAGGCGCCAGCCTCACGGGAGAAGCGGGGTCGCCCCATGCGCTATCGCCATAGCGGTAGTGAAAGCGGTCGAACAGAAGGTTGAGCCCTGCACTCGAGCCAATTTCATAAAGGTCGAGCGGCAGGCCTGTTTCACGCGCGATCTGGAGAAAACCCGGCAGAAGCATCGCCGAACGACCGATCTCATTGGTCTGTGGTGCGCTGTCCAGATTGGCGCAAAGGCGCTCATCATGGCGCGCAATGGCCGCGCTCACGGCCTTTCGAAGCTCATCGGGTGAAGCAGCGTGCGGTGGATAGACACCGGCAAGTGCAGCATCCTCACCGCCAAGCACAAGCGCGTGAAGCCCGCCACACAGACGCAGCGCCAGCGCATCCTCCCCCGCCTCGCCCGGCCAGCCGAGCACGCGCGCACCGGTGGCGGTCTCGCGGTCCAGGATTTCGGGCAGGAGACGGCATAACTGCGCCGTAAAGGAAGAGCCCATGCGATCGCAGGCCTGCGCCTGCTTCTCGAAATGCGCGCTGATATGGGTCGTCATACATCCCTCCTGTTCGTTGGGATGAAAACCCTAGCATGCGTTTCACGGCACTTTTGCTGCAGTGCAGCATTTTATCTGGGCCAGAGAATATGGCATGGCCAATCAGCCCGCCGGGCGCTCCGCCAGAGCTTTTTCAATCTCGGGCATCAGACTTTCGCGGATACTCTCGGGCGTGAACGGCCCCACATGCTTGTAGCGGATCGTGCCATCGGGACCGACGAGAAAGGTTTCAGGAACGCCATAGACACCCCAGTCGATCGCCGCACGGCCATTCTGGTCGACACCGATGGCATCGTAGGGGTTGCCGAGATCGCCCAGAAACCGGCGGGCGTTTTCCGGCTTGTCCTTGTAGTTGAGTCCCGCAATCACGACGCGCTCATCCGTGGCGAGCTGCATCAGCAGCGGGTGCTCCTGACGGCATGGCAGGCACCAGGAACCCCAGACATTGACCAGCGTGACCCGGCCGCTGAAGGCCTCCGATGACAGACCGGGCAGGTTCATCCCCTCGAGCGGTGGAAGATCGGTCTGCGGCGCGGGGCGGCCAATCAGTGCGGATGGCACCACAGACGTGTCCTTGCCGGAGATCAACTGAACCAGAAAGACCCCCGAAAGCGCCAGAAAGAGAAGAAGCGGCAGCAAAAACAGGACGAGCCGCGAACGCGCCGGTTTGTCGCTCGTCACGCTCATTTCTTCTGAGCCTTGCGATCCGAGCGGCGACGAATACCGCGTTCCTCAAGCTCCTTGAGCTCGCGCTTGCGGCCCGCCTGATCGATCAGGATCCACAGGCCAAGCCCCGCGATTACCAGCGCCGAGATTCCATAGGCGGCAAAAACATAGGCTGCATGGGTCATCGGGCCGCCCTTTCCGCCGCCCGCGCCGAAAGCCTGCGCATGGCCACAACACGACGCCGCCAGATATCCGCGCGCATCGCCATCAGATGCAGCGTGACGAAAAGCAGAGTGAAGCCCAGCGCGCAGATGAGCAGCGGCCACAGCAGCGAGGCGTGTATCGTTGGCCCATCGAGGCGGAACACCGAAGCCGGCTGATGCAGCGTGTTCCACCAGTCCACCGAGAACTTGATGATCGGTATGTTGACGAAGCCGACGAGGGTCAAGATTGCCGCGGCCCGCGCCGAACGGCCGGGGTCGTCCATCGCCCGTGTCAGGGCGATGATGCCGAGATACATCAGGAACAGGATGAAAACGGAGGTCAGCCGCGCATCCCAGACCCACCACGTGCCCCACATGGGCTTGCCCCAGACGGAGCCGGTGAACAGCGCCAGCGCGGTGAAGGCCGCGCCGATGGGAGCGGCGGACTTGAGCGCCACATCCGCGAGCGGATGCTTCCACACAAGCGTGCCAAGCGCGGACGCCGCCATAAGCGAATAGCAGAACATGGCGAGCCAGGCGAACGGCACATGGATATACATGATCCGGACGGTGATTCCCTGCTGGTAGTCTTCAGGCGCAGCAAACGCCATGTAGAAGCCGGCAGCGAGAACGGCCAGCGAGAGGCCGCCGAGCCATGGAACAAGCGTGTCGGCCAGCGCGAGAAACCGCGTGGGATTGGCGAGCGCCGTCAGGCGACCGGAGAGCGTCGAGGCTTGCGGCGTGGCGTTTGTCATGCCTGAACCCATAGCGTTGCGCGTCCTGTTCCGCAATCGAATCGATTGCCGCACATCAGTCGCCGCCCCAGCGCAGTGCAAGGGAAGCGGCCAGCGGCCCGATGACGGCAAAGAACAGCATCAGAGCGGCAAGAATGAGGAAGGGCGGCAGAAACGGATCAGGGTCGGCCACCGCACCCCGCGCCGCCGCCACACCGAAGATCAGAACCGGGATGGTGAGCGGCAGGACCAGAACCGAGACCAGAAGCCCACCCCGCGGCAGGGCAACGGCAAGGGCCGCGCCCACCGCACCGATGAAGGTGATGGCGGGCGTGCCGACGGCCAGCGTCGCGGTCGCAGCCAGAATGCCCACAGGTTCGATATTCATGAAAAGGCCGAGCAGCGGCGTCACCACCACGAGCGGCAGAACATTTACTGTCCAGTGCGCGCAGCATTTTACAAACACGGTCATAGCCGTCATGTGCCGGCTGTCGGCCAGAAGCATCAGGTCCAGAGAGCCGTCCTCACGATCAGCCTGGAACAGGCGTTCAAGCCCGAGAAGGCCGGCAAGCAGAGCACCGATCCAGAGAATTGCCGGGCCGATGCGCGCCAGAAGATTCAAATCCGGCCCGACGCCGAAAGGTATGACGGCGACAACGGCAAGAAAGAACAGCACACCGGTCAGCGCCCCGTTGCCGGTGCGCACGCCGATCTGCAACTCGCGTCGGAAAAGCGCTAGCATGGTGCAAACCGGGATGGTTGCTGTTTGAGGTAGCGCACGTCCAGCATCGTCAACCCGCAGCCTCCCCCATCCTCAGCTCCCGCGCACCCTTCAGGCCAAGCGGCAGATGGGTGGCGGCCACGATCATTCCGCCATCCTCCAGATGCACGCCCATGAGGTCGGCGAATTGCGCTTCGGATGCCTTGTCGAGGCCGGATGTCGGCTCATCGAGCAGCCAGACGGGCCGATAGCTCACAAGAAGCCGCGCAATGGAAGCGCGCCGTCTCTGCCCCGTGGACAGATAGCCGAACGGCAGGTGGCCGATATCGCCGAGACCCACCATCTCCAGCGCCTCGAACGGCGGCACATGGGGCTCGCCCATGAACTCCTGCCAGAAGCGCAAATTCTCCTCCACACCGAGCTCTGCTTTCATCGCATTGCGGTGGCCGAGATAGTGGCAGGCGGACGCCACATCCGGAAACGCCTCCCCTCCACCGGAAAACTGCACCTTGCCCTCAAAGGCTGGCAAAAGGCCGCAGATCACGCGCAACAGGGTGGATTTGCCTGCGCCATTTGGCCCCGTGACCGTCAGCGCCTCGCCTTCACCAAGCGTGAAGGAGATGCCGGAGAACACGGTCTCGCCGCCGCGCTCACCGCCAAGCCCCTCGGCAGCAAGCCGCATCATGTGGTCGTCCTTCGGCAAAGATATGGTCCTGAATTTTTCACGACATGGCAGATTTGCCATTTCTCACTCTAGAACTCTTCTACAAAATTCTCTATATCCGCCTCAACCACGCCAGCGGTCGGCGTGTAACTCTTTGTGCCGATACCCGCGCGCGCGCCGCCTTGAACGGCCGGGACGCTTGGGGGCGGACAGCGGAAATGACCGTACCCGCACCTTTTGCGCGTGATGCCTCGAGGAGTCCGTTCCCGTTTCGGATAGCAGAACAGGATAGGATCGCCCGTGACCAAATCACTTGACAGTTTCAATTGCCGTCGCACCCTCCAGGTTGGGGATGCGGAATATGTTTATTTCGACCTCAAGGAGGCCGAGAAAAACGGTCTCGAAGGCATTTCCCGCCTGCCCTTCTCCATGAAGGTGCTGCTTGAAAACCTGCTGCGCAACGAAGACGGACGCTCGGTCACCAAGTCCGATATCGAAGCGGTCGCGGCATGGCTCGACGACCGCGGTACGGCCGGCCACGAGATCGCCTATCGCCCGGCCCGCGTGCTGATGCAGGATTTCACCGGCGTTCCCGCCGTGGTCGATCTCGCAGCCATGCGCGATGCCATGGTGTCGCTCGGCGGCGACCCGCAGAAGATCAACCCACTTGTTCCGGTTGACCTCGTTATCGACCACTCGGTCATCGTCGATGAGTTCGGCACGCCGAAGGCCTTCGCGCGCAATGTGGAGCTGGAATACCAGCGCAATGGCGAGCGCTACCGCTTCCTCAAATGGGGTCAGAAGGCGTTCAAGAACTTCCGCGTCGTGCCGCCCGGCACTGGCATCTGCCACCAGGTGAACCTCGAATATCTCGGCCAGGCAGTCTGGACGAAGGACGAGGACGGCAAGACGATTGCCTATCCTGACACCTGCGTCGGCACCGATTCGCACACCACGATGATCAACGGTCTCGGCGTGCTCGGCTGGGGCGTTGGCGGCATCGAGGCCGAAGCGGCCATGCTCGGCCAGCCGATCTCCATGCTCCTGCCGGAAGTCATCGGTTTCAAGCTCACCGGCAAGCTGAAAGAAGGCGTGACGGCCACCGACCTGGTGCTCACCGTCGTGCAAATGCTGCGCAAGAAGGGCGTGGTTGGCAAGTTCGTCGAGTTCTTCGGCGAGGGCCTCGACCATCTGACGCTGGCCGACGCCGCCACCATCGGCAATATGGGTCCGGAATACGGCGCTACCTGCGGCTTCTTCCCGGTCGATTCGGAAACGCTGAACTACCTCAATGTCTCCGGCCGCTCGAAAGAGCGCATCGCGCTCGTGGAAGCCTACTGCAAGGCGCAGGGCATGTTCCGCGAGACGGGCACCGAGCATCCGGTCTTCACTGACACGCTCGAGCTCGACCTTGGCGACGTGGTTCCCTCGATGGCCGGCCCGAAACGTCCGGAAGGCCGCATTCCGCTCGACAACATCGCGTCCGGCTTCGCCGAATCGCTCGAGAAGGAATACAAGAAGGACCCGTCCACGCTGGAACAGCGCTGGCAGGTTGAGGGCGAGGACTACGACCTCGGCCATGGTGACGTGGCGATTGCCGCCATCACCTCCTGCACCAACACCTCGAACCCAAGCGTTCTGATCGGCGCCGGCCTGCTGGCCCGCAACGCCAATCGCCTCGGCCTCAAGCAGAAGCCCTGGGTGAAGACCTCGCTCGCTCCCGGTTCGCAGGTGGTGGCCGAGTATCTGGAGAATTCCGGACTGCAGAAGGAACTCGACCAGATAGGCTTCAACCTCGTCGGCTTCGGCTGCACGACCTGCATCGGCAATTCCGGTCCGCTTCCGGCCCCGGTCTCGAAAACCATCAACGACAAGGGCCTGATCGCCGCCGGCGTTCTCTCCGGCAACCGCAACTTCGAAGGCCGCATCTCGCCGGATGTGCAGGCCAACTACCTGGCCTCTCCGCCGCTGGTCGTCGCCTATGCGCTCGCCGGTTCGGTGACCAAGGATCTGACCAAGGAACCGATCGGTCAGGACAAGGATGGCAACGACGTCTATCTGAAGGACATCTGGCCCTCCAACCAGGAGATCCAGGAATTCATCCAGAAGAACGTCACCCGCGATCTCTTCGAGAAGAAGTATGCCGAGGTCTTCACCGGCGACGAGAACTGGCAGGCCGTACAGGTGCCGGAAGGCGAGACCTATGCATGGGACGACAAGTCGACCTATGTGCAGAACCCGCCGTACTTCGTCGGCATGAAGAAGACGACCGGCGATGTGAGCGACATCAAGAATGCGCGCATCCTCGGCCTGTTCGGCGACAAGATCACCACCGACCACATTTCGCCCGCCGGTTCCATCAAGGCACAGTCGCCAGCCGGCAAATACCTGATGGACAATGGCGTGGGCGTTGCCGACTTCAACCAGTACGGCACGCGGCGCGGCAACCATGAGGTGATGATGCGCGGCACTTTCGCCAACATCCGCATCCGCAACCACATGCTGGGCGAAAACGGCACCGAAGGCGGCTACACGATCCACTATCCCTCCAAGGAGGAGATGTCGATCTACGACGCAGCCATGGAATACCGCAAGGAAGGCGTGCCACTGGTGGTGTTCGCTGGTGGCGAATACGGCAACGGCTCCTCGCGCGACTGGGCTGCCAAGGGCACCAACCTGCTCGGTGTCCGCGCCGTGATCTCCGAGAGCTACGAGCGTATCCACCGCTCCAATCTGGTTGGCATGGGCGTCATCCCATTCGTCTTTGCCGACGAAGGAACGAGCTGGGCAAAGCTCGGCCTGAAGGGCGATGAGACCGTCACCATCGACGGGCTCGAGACCATCAAGCCGCGCGCAACCGTGAACGCGAAAATCACCTTTGCCGACGGTTCGGTAAAGGAGGTCCCGCTTCTCTGCCGCATCGATACGCTGGATGAGCTTGAATACTTCAAGAACGGCGGCATCCTGCAATACGTCCTGCGCGACCTGGCCGCCTGACCAGGCTACAGGATCGCTTCAGTCAGACCGCCGGCGGAAACGCCGGCGGTCTTTTTGTTTCTGCCATTGGAAGCCGCGCCGTAGGCCCGTCTCACCTGAACGTGACTTCTTGTTGAGGCGTGGTCGCTCCTATAGTTCTGAAACAAAGCAATGATCGCTTCACATCCCAAACGGAGAGCGCATGTTTCGGCTCTGGATACCCGGCCATTTTCTGGCTGCGGCTTTAGGCTTATTGGCCTTCACTGGCCCCGGCAGTGCTGAAAGCACCAGCCGCCCGGTCGACCCGATCGGTGTTGTGGAGCTCTTCACGAGCCAGGGCTGCAATTCATGTCCACCCGCAGACGCTGTGCTGGGTGAACTCGCCGCAAGGGACGATGTTGTCGCCCTCGCTTACCACGTCGATTACTGGGACTATCTGGGCTGGCGTGATGCGCTCGCAAGCCCGGCTAACTCCGAACGGCAGAGAAGATATGCCGGTGCACTTCAAAGGGCATCCGTCTACACGCCACAGGCCATCGTCAACGGCCGGCGCGACATGAATGGCGCGGACCGGGGCAAGGTCACTTCAACGCTTGAAGCCCTCGCAGGAACCGTGGACGGACTTCAGGTGGATATTTCCCTCAAGGACATGGGCGACACCATCATCGTCAATGTCGGCTCAATACCCGAGAACCTGAAGGGCGAGCCCATCAATGCGCATCTGGTCTTTGTCGATTACACGCCGCAAAGCACAGTGGATATCCGCGCCGGCGAAAACCGCGGGCGGTCGATACAATATCGCAACGCTGTCAACCGCATCCAGACGATCGGCATGTGGGACGGCGCGGCCAAGAGCTTCGAAATGCCCAAGGCCGAACTGGTGCAGAAGGGCAATGGCTGCGCACTCCTGCTCCAGCGCGTCGACAAAGACGGTCGACCGGGAGCGATATTGGGCGCATTTGCCATGAACCCCGGGGATGGGGGCCTATGAATATGGCCGCCGCGCGGCCTGGTCCCAAAAGAAAAACCGGCGCTGACTCATTCAGCACCGGTTTTGATCTCTTGGGACCGTTGCCCGCTCGGACATCCGAGAGTTGGTTCGATCCGGGCATGACCCCGAGGGCGGGGGGGCTTGGGGTTTTCGGGATCCGTGTCCGGACCGAACCGTCTCAGGCAACGGGCGGATCGTTGCGGCACAATGGGGCGTGAGCTTGAACAAAATGCGGCAAGAAAAAGGCAAGTCATCACCAATTCCGACAAACGGTCCTGATTTGTGACTACCGGCTAACAATTGAGGCTTGCAGAGCAAGAATAGCCGTGCCGGCAAAAGATGTGGGTAACTCTAACCACTCTGATGAACCATGCCATCAAGAAGGATGAGGCGCGCTTTTTCGCATCTCAGGCCCGACCAGATGCAGCCTGGGGAATGCGGGCTTGCAATTCCGCCTATGGCGGGCGAACCTTCCCATGTCACCAAATCGTCATGAGGTACAGCCAATGACCGATTACGGCAGCGCGGGGGAGGATAGGGACGGCTCCGGGATACTGATTCCGCTGCACGAGGCACGCAGGGCACGTTCCGATCTCCCCGTAACCTTCGAGCGGCGCGAACTGGATCAGATTCTGCGCATCTACGGCCGCATGGTCGCGGCAGGCGAGTGGCGTGACTACGCCATCGATCATCTCCGGGACCGGGCGGTGTTCTCCGTCTTCCGGCGAACCAGCGAAGTCCCGCTGTTTCAGATCGTCAAGGATCCCAAGCTGACCCGGAAGCAGGGTGCCTACAGCGTTATCGCCGCCACAGGCGCAATCCTGAAACGTGGGCACGAACTGGCACGCGTCCTGGCCGTGTTCGACAAGAAGCTGAAACTCGTCACCTAATGCATGTCGCTTTCAAATGAATTCATTTGAAAGTGTTACAGCGTCCTTTGCGCGTCTTATAAGACGCGCGGCGCTGTAGGGTCGGGACCGAAAGATGGTTTAGATCGTCCTCAACGAACCGACTCGCCCCGAAACAGCCGCTCGGGGATGGAATCGGGATCGGGCAGCGCACTGTCGCCCCCATTCAGCGCGAGCTGCATAAACACCGTGTCGAGCCAGCGCCCGTGCTTGAAGCCGCTGCCGCGAAGAATGCCCGCATCGCGGAAACCTGCGGCCCGATGCAGTTTTACCGAGGCGCTTTCCTCCGAGCCGTCGCCGATAACGGCGACGATCTGGCGAAATCCGCACCGTTCGCACGCTTTAACCAGCGCCTGAAGCAAAAGCCGCCCGACGCCGCGACCCTGCGCTTCCGGCGCCAGATAAACCGAATCCTCGACCATGAAGCGATAGGCCCGTCTCGGGCGAAACGGTCCCGCATAGGCGTAACCGAGAATTTCGTCTTCATTCTCCGCAACGATATAGGGGTAGCCATTGCGAACGAGCGCCTCCATGCGCTCGCGCATCTCGGCCTCGCCCGGCGGTTCAAGCTCATAGCTTGCCGTGCCCCCGGCAACGGCGTGGGCGTAGATGCGGGTGATGGCCGGGAGATCAGCCGGGGTTGCGGGGCGGATGGTGGGTTTCATGGAAACTCGGTGGTCGCTCTCGAATGAAGCAAAAGAAAGGGCGGCCCGAAAGCCGCCCTCTCCATAGCACTGTTTCTGGTTCCGCGCCCGCTACTCGCGATTTCCGAGGAACTGCAGCAGGAACATGAACAGGTTGATGAAGTCGAGATAGAGACGCAGCGCGCCCATGATCGCCTTGCGGCCGGACACGGTGGCATCGTCGCCCTCGTAATACATCTCCTTGATCTGCTGGGTGTCGTAGGCCGTCAGGCCGGCGAACACCAGCACGCCGATCACCGAAATGGCGAACTGCAGCGCCGATGAGCCGAGGAAAATGTTCACGATCGAGGCAATGATGATGCCGATCAGACCCATGAACAGGAACGACCCCATGCCCGAAAGGTCACGCTTGGTCGTGTAGCCCCAGAGCGACAGCGCGCCGAACGAAGCGGCGGTGATGAAGAACGTACGGACGATGCTTTCACCCGTGAAAACGAGGAAGACCGTCGACAGGGACAGACCCACCAGGGCTGAATAGACCCAGAAGGTTGTCTGTGCCGCTCCGACGCTCATATTCTGAATGCGGAAGCTCAGGAAGAACACCAGCGCAAGCGGTGCGAGAATCACAACCCAGCGGAAAGCGCTGGCATAGATGAGCTGGCCGAAAGCCGTGAGCTGGCCGTCGGCGATGGCAAGGTTGAACGCGCCAAAGGCTGCAAGGCCGGTGATCGCCAGGCCGAGCGCCATAAGATTGTAGACGCGGATCATATAGGCGCGCAGGCCCTCGTCGATGGCCGCGTCCGCGCGCACGCCGGGCGTTGCGCGGGCCTGATAGTTACGAAGGTCAGCCATAATTACCCCTTTCTGGCTTTAATCCCGTCCGGTGACGGCCATGAGACCGTGCGCCGCTGGCGGGATACCAGCATGCGTAGATCAAATATGATGTCAGTTTGTGTTCAGGACAAGACCTCGCCGCGCCGGAAATGCGCCTGCGGCAACAGTTCGCGGGCGAAACGGCACCTCTCCGTGCGAAGGGTTAACGGTTTTTCACGCTCACAGATTGCGCAGAACCGGCGCCGCCTTGTGTCCGAGAACCCGCCATGTGCCGATCAGGCCGAAGCCAACCGTCATCACCAGCGCCACCACAACGGTGGTGAACGCCACCTCCGGCAGGAAGCTTGAGGGCAGGCCCATCACCTGCGTCACCACAAACCAGGCTGCAATCCCGCCCGCAAGCAGCGCGAACACCGCCGTGGCGAGACCGATCAGCAGATATTCGAGCGAAAAGGCGGCAATCAGCGTGCGCCGTGTCGCGCCCAGCGTCTTCAGGACCACGGCATCGTGCACCCGCGCCCGGTTGCCGGCTGCCAGTGCACCGGAAAGCACGAGAACCGAGGCAATCAGCGCAACGGCGGCTGCCGCACGGATTGCGGTGGCCAATTGCTCGACAAGCCGGTTCACCACATCGAGTGCATCCTTCACACGCACGGTGGTCACCGTCGGGAAATTGCGCGTGACGGCATTGAGGATCTGCGATTCGTCGGCCTGCGTTGCTTCCGCATCCGTCAGCGTCGCCAGCCAGGCATGCGGAGCGCCGGCAAATGTGTTGGGCGAAAACACCATCACGAAGTTGATGGCCAGAGATTCCCATTCGACGGCGCGGAAATTGGCGATCCGCGCCGTGACGTCACGGCCGAGCACATTGACGGTGATCGTGTCTCCTATCTTGAGACCAAGCTCTCCGCCCTCCTCCGCCGTGAAGGAAACGAGCGGTTCGCCCTGATAATCTGCCGGCCACCAATCACCCTGTGTCAGCGTGGCGTTTTCGGGCGCGTTGCGGGCATAGGTGATGCCACGGTCACCCCGCAGCACCCAGCCGCCCTCCGGCGGAATTTCCATGTCACGCACATTCACATTGTTGAGCGCGGTGATGCGCCCGCGCAGCATCGGCACCTGGATCAGCTTGCCGCCGGGTGCTTCCCTGTCCAACAGATCAGCAAAGGCCTCCACCTCACCGCTCTGGATGTCGACAAAGAAGAAGTTTGGCGCGACATCCGGCAGATTTCCGGTGATCTGCCGTCGCAGGTTGCCGTCGATCAGGGCCAGCGTGGCAAGCAGCGTGAGGCCGAGACCCAGCGACAGCACCACGGAGGGCGTCAGCGCGCCGGGGCGATGGATATTGCCGAGCGCCAGGCGCAGCGGCGTCGAGGTTACACGCGGACTGCGGCGCGCCAGCCACTCAATGCCAAGCGCCACAACCCTCAGCACGATGAAGGCAAACACGGTCGCGCCGACAAAGATCGCAGCCATGCGCCGGTCGTCGGAAAACCAGACCGCGAAACCGGCAAGACCCGCCGCGATGGCAACCGAAAGAGCGATATAGACGGGACGCGGCCAGCCGCGCCCATCGACACCCATTTCCCGGAAGAGCGCCGTCGCCGGCACATCCCGTGCCCGGCCGAGCGGCATCAGCGCGAACACAAGCGTGATCATCACGCCAAAAAGCGCCGCCACCATAAGCGCCGCCGGATAGACGCCGCCCGTCGCGGGAACCGGCAGGACATTCGCCAGAACAGCCGATGCGCCGAACGGCATCAGGGCGCCGATCACCAGGCCGGCGAGAACACCAATCCCGGCGATCATCAGGATCTGCACGAGGTAAACGGTGAAGACGAAACCGCCGGAAGCGCCAAGGCTCTTGAAGGTCGCAATCACGGCACGCTTGCTGTCGAGATAGGCGCGCACCGCGTTGGCAACCCCCACGCCCCCCACGACAAGCGCCGTCAGTCCCACCAGAGTGAGAAACTGCGAAAACCGCTCGATATTGCGCGAAAGCGAGGGTGCGGCATTGCTGCGCGTACGGATGCTCCACCCGGCCTCCGGAAACGCGGACGCGGCTCGCGCCTGCACGGTTTCGAGAGCGCCCGCGTCGCCATTGAGCCGCACTTTGTAGACGTGCTCGACAAGACTTCCCGGCTGGATGAGCCCGGTCGCCTGAAGCGCGTCCAGCGAAATCATCAGCCGCGGCGCAAAGCCGAACCCGTCGGAAACGGCATCCGGCTCGCTGACAAGCACGGCACGCAGCTCGATGGTCTCCCCGCCCAGCATGATGCGGTCGCCGACACCGAGACCCAGCCGCTCGAAAAGCAGTTGAGGCGCCGCAGCGCCATACGCGCCCGCCTTCTCATCGAAGAGTTCATCATGGGAAAGCTGCGGCTCGGTCACCCGCTCTCCATAGAGCGGATAGAGCGCGTCGACCGCCTTCACCTCCACGAGCGTCTGGTCGGAACCGTCCGGGAGCCGCGCCATGGAGCGCATGTTCGCGCTCTCGGCGACGTCGCCCAGCCCGGAAAGGAACGACCGCTCGGCATCGCCGGCACGCCTCTGGTTCAACTCGAAACGCAGATCGGCGGCAAGTAGCGACTGGCCTTCGGCTTCCACGGCTCCGGTAATCGCCGTGGCCACGGAGTTGACGCCACCAATGGCGCCCACGCCCAGCGCAATGCAGGCCAGAAAGATGAAAAAGCCCGAGAGCCCGCCGCGCATCTCGCGCAAAGAGAAACGAAACGCCAGGCTGAGGCTGCGACGGAAGCTCATCTCGTCCGAATTCATGCCATTGCGGCCTTCTCGACCGCGACCTCGGGCTCGATGCGCCCCGAGCGCATCGCCACCTGTCGCTCGCAGCGGGCGGCAAGGGCGGGATCATGGGTAACGAGCACAAGCGACGTCCCACGCTCCTTCGCCTTGGCAAACAGCATATCGGCAATCTGCCGGCCCGTGGCCTGATCGAGATTGCCGGTCGGTTCGTCGGCGATCAGGATCGCCGGCCCCGGCGCCAGCGCGCGGGCAATGGCCACGCGCTGCTGTTCACCGCCCGAGAGCTCGCCCGGATAGTGTGTCAGGCGCTGCGAAAGACCGACAGCGGCCAGTTCCTCCTCGGCTGCACCAAACGGATCGGCATGCCCGGCCAGTTCCAGCGGAACAGCGACGTTCTCCAGCGCCGTCATGTTGGGGATGAGGTGAAAGGACTGGAAAACGATACCGATCGAACGGCCGCGAAAGGCGGCAATCGCATCTTCGCTCAGCCCGTTGATCTGTGTTCCGCCAACCCGCACCATGCCGTCATCAACGCGCTCGAGCCCCGCGATCACCATCAGCAGCGTGGATTTACCCGAACCGGACGGGCCGACGATCGCTGTCGAGCGTCCCCGTTCGACGGAGAGGCTCACCCCTTTGAGAACATGCACAGAGGAAGCGCCCTCGCCCAGCGTCAGCGACACGTTCTCAAGTTCGATCACGGCTTCTGTCACGGAAAAGACATCCTATATTGGGAAGAAATGACGCTGGGATCGTACAAGTGTTCGATTCTGGCAAATATGGGTTCTCCCGCATGGCATTCAAATTTTTTCGTCCTTCCGGCCAGTTCACAAAAATTTCATCGGCCGCCGCAGCACTCATGCTGGCGCTTTGCATCGCCGTGACCGCCCGCGCCCAGACCGCCGAAACCGCCGGGACAATTGAGATTGTCGGTTTCGGCGACAGTCTTATGGCGGGCTACAATCTCGGGCCGGGAGAAGGTTTCCCGGAACAGCTCGAAGACGCGCTCAGGGCGGAAGATTACGATGTTGCAATCACCAATGCCGGCGTTTCCGGCGATACCACCAGCGGCGGGCTTTCACGCCTTGAATGGTCCGTTCCCGAAACGGCAGACATTGTGCTTCTTGAGCTGGGCGCCAACGACATGCTGCGTGGCATCCCCCCGGCATCCACCGAACAAAACCTCGACCGGATGATCGCCACGTTGAAGGAACGCGGGCAGCATGTGATCCTGGCCGGCATGCTGGCCGCGCCCAATCTCGGCGAAGACTATGCCGCCGCCTTCAACCCGCTCTATGAGCGGTTGGCGGAGAAACACGAAATCCCCCTCATCCCGTTCTTTCTCGACGGCGTGGCCGCCGAACCGTCACTGCTTCTGGAAGACGGGATGCACCCGAATGCCCAGGGTGTTGCACGCATGGTGGAGCGCATCCTGCCCACCTTCCGCGAAGTGCTCGACAAGCAACAGGAAGAAGGCACGTAAAACTTGATGAAGAAACCGCTTGCTCACGGTGGCAATCGGTGATTCGCTGTCATTGACAGTGCGATTCGAGGAGGTTGCCATGCCGCGACTTTTCACCGCCCTCGAGATCCCGCGTGACGCCGCTTTGTCGTTGTCACTTCTGCGCGGGGGCCTCCCAGGAGCTCGTTGGATCGACGTCGAAAACTATCATCTGACATTGCGGTTCTTTGGCGATGTGGAAGGCCACACGGCCGACGAGATCGCCAATGCCCTCGATAGGGTTCGGCGTCCAGCCTTCACGATGAAGCTTTCCGGTGTCGGGGCCTTCGGGCAGAAGAAACCGCACTCCATCTGGGCCGGCGTGTCCGCTTCGCCTGATCTGTACGCCCTGCAGGGTGAGATTGAAGGCATCTGCCGGCGCTTACGACTGCCGCCGGATCCCAGGAAGTTCACACCGCATGTAACGCTGGCGCGCCTGAAGAACGCCAGTCCACGCGACGTGGCAAACTATCTTTCCGCCCGCGGCAACTTTGCCTCGGTTCCCTTCACCCTTGGTCGTTTCGTGCTGATGTCTTCGCGCGCCTCGTTCGGCGGCGGACCGTACATCATAGAGGAAGCCTGGCCTCTGGTGGGCGCGGACTACGACCGTCAGGCGAGTTTCGACAACAGTGCTTCGGAAGCCTCGCGGATCGTCTGGTAGACTGAAGCGAAGCCGTCATCGCCCCCGTAATAGGGATCGGGAATGTCGAGCGTTCGGCCATCTGCATAATTGAGAAAGAGGTGGATCTTCCCTGCCGCCGCCTCCGGCGCGCGCTCACGCAGCGTCCGGACATTGTTGCGATCCATGCCCAGAAGCAGGTCGAACCGTTCAAAGTCCCGGGCGTTCACCTGCCGCGCCCGCTGCATGGAGATGTCGACGCCGAACCGGCGGGCGATCTCGATCGAGCGCGGGTCGGGCGCACTGCCCACATGCCAGGCACCCGTTCCGGCAGAATCGATCATGAAATCCGCATGCCGCCCGCGCTCGGTCACCACTCTGCGAAATACGCCCTCGGCAAGTGGTGAACGGCAGATATTGCCGAGACAGACAAACAGGATAGAGGTACGGGGCTTTGCGTTCATCGTCTATGCGCTATCATCCGGGTGATGGTTCCGACAGGCGATACCATGGAGAGAGGCAATGGCAAGGGCAAAGCTCGATCCGGCAGCACTGGAACAGGCGCTCAGAACACTCGACGGATGGGATCTTGCGGAGGATGGCGGCTCCATCCAGCGGCGCTTCGTCTTCGCCGATTTCTCCGAAGCGTTCGCCTTCATGACGCGTTCGGCACTGATGGCCGAGAAACTCAACCATCACCCCGACTGGTCGAATGTCTACAAGACCGTGGATGTCAGTCTGTCCACGCATGATGCGGGCGGGCTGACCGAGCTCGATCTGAAGCTCGCTGCGGCAATGAACGATCTGGCCCGCAGCTGATCCAGCCACCGATTCCGACTGAGCATTGAATTTTGCAGGCTGATTCCCACATCTTTGCCTGCAGGAGCACACCATGGAAGATGTGAAAATCGGCGAAATCCTTGAACCTGTCGGGCCCGGCGAGAACCGGGAACGCGAGGAACGTGTGCGCGCCAAGTTCTGGCGCACGGTGAAGAAGGCCGCCCGCCAGGTGCCCTTCATGGAAGATCTTGTCGCCGGCTATTACTGCGCACTCGACAATGACACACCGCCAAAGGTGCGCGGCATTCTCCTCGCCGCTCTGGCCTACTTCGTGCTTCCGCTTGATGTGGTGCCTGATTTTCTGCTGGGTTTCGGCTTCACGGATGACGTCGCCGTGCTGGCGGCGGCACTTAACGCCGTACGCCGCCACATCACGCCGGCGCATCGCATTGCCGCCCGGCAGGCCCTCACAGAAACCGAACGAGACGTCTAGGGTCAGGACCCCGTCAGTCAAATTCTTGCCTCTTTCATTCGTTTCAACCGGAAATGAAGGGTGTTCGGGAGTTGGCGCATCTGTTTTTGCGGCAACGGACAATCGGGGTTGAACGCATGAAGAATCCGTCGATTCGCTTCACGCTTTGGTAACCCAGATTAAATAAAAATGAAGTGATCTAGAGGGACCAGCCGGTCTCCAAACACTGGCAGAAAAAGACGGTCAAGACGATGCGCGTACTGATTTCGACACTGATGCTCATTTGCGGAATGGCGGCGGCAAGCCCCGCGCTGGCCCAGGCAACGGCGGTGGGACAGCATCGCGACTGGGGCGTCTACAGCTACCAGTCCGGTAACGGCAAGGTGTGCTATGCCATGAGCGTGCCGAAGGAAAAGCAGCCGGCCAGCCTCGACCATGGCGATATTTTCTTCTTCGTCAGCCAGAAGCCTGGTCAGAACGTTGCTTCCGAGCCGCAGTTCATCGCTGCATATGATTTCCAGACCAACTCCAAGGTGATTGTCACCGTCGGCAGCAAAAGCTTCACCATGTTCACCAAGGGCAAGTCTGCTTGGCTGGAGAACGCGGCTGAAGAGCCCCAGTTGATTGCCGCGATGAAGGGCGGAGCAGACATGAAGATCGCCGCCAAATCGGGCCGCGGCAACGACACCAGCTACACCTTCTCGCTGAGCGGCGTCACGGCTGCCATCAACGCCACGCAGAACTGCAAGTAGCGTTCGGTGAAACAGGCTGCCGGTCGCAACAGGTGACGGCAGCCTTCAGGCGTGCTATGAGCGCGGCCAATGAAGGGTGGCCCTGGAATTCGAAGAGCGAATTCACAGAGTGCTGCCCGTAAAGCACTTCTAGAACGCCATGGCACTGACACTCGACCTATCGACGCCCGAGGGGCGCGCTGAGCTGCGCTCCGCCGCAACCGCCGAAAAACATTCGCTGATCGGCCTTTCGCGGGATGAGCTGGCGGAAGCCCTGCTCTCGCTCGGCGTGCCCGAGAGGCAGGCACGCATGCGCGTGCGCCAGCTCTGGCACTGGCTCTATGTTCGCGGTGTTTCCGATTTCTCGCAGATGTTCAACATCTCGAAGGACCTGCGCGCACAGCTCGATGAGCGCTTTACAATCGCCCGCCCGGAAATCATCGAAGAGCAGATTTCGAAGGATGGCACCTGCAAGTGGCTGATGCGCTTTCCGGCGCGCGGCGCGGGCCGCCCGGTCGACGTGGAAACGGTCTACATTCCCGAGGAAGGCCGTGGCACGCTGTGCATCTCCAGCCAGGTCGGCTGCACGCTCACCTGCACCTTCTGCCACACCGGCACGCAAAAGCTGGTGCGCAACCTGACGCCAGGCGAAATTCTCGACCAGCTTCTCGTCGCGCGCGACCGCCTCGGCGATTTTCCCGATGCCGATACGCCGGACGGGGCCATCGTTCCGGCGGAAGGCCGCAAGGTCACCAACATCGTCATGATGGGCATGGGCGAGCCGCTCTACAATTTCGAGAATGTGAAGCAGGCGCTTCTCATCGCCTCCGATGGCGAAGGCCTTTCGCTCTCAAAGCGCCGCATCACGCTTTCAACCTCCGGCGTGGTTCCGGAAATCTATCGCACCGGCGAGGAAATCGGCGTTATGCTGGCGATCTCGCTGCACGCGGTGCGCGATGAGTTGCGCAACGAGCTTGTGCCGATCAACAAAAAGTATCCGCTGAAGGAGCTGCTCGACGCCTGCCGCGCCTATCCAGGCCTCTCGAACGCGCGGCGTATCACCTTTGAGTATGTGATGCTGAAGGGTGTCAACGACTCGCTCGACGATGCCCGCGAACTGGTGCGGCTTCTGAAGGGCATTCCTGCCAAGATCAACCTGATCCCCTTCAACCCATGGCCCGGCAGCGACTATGAATGCTCCGACTGGGAGCAGATCGAGGAGTTTGCGGATCTGGTCAACAAGGCCGGATACGCCTCGCCCATCCGCACCCCGCGCGGGCGCGACATCCTGGCCGCCTGCGGTCAGCTCAAATCCGCATCGGAGCGGATGAAGAAGGCCGACCGGCTGAAGCTGGAAGCCATGATGATCGCCGGCCACGGCGAATAGGGCAATTCTGGCTCACCGCGCCTGCGCTGTCAGGATCTTCAGCGCAAAGGCCGAGAATACGCCTGCGAACAGATAGTCGACCACGCGGGTGACACGCGGGCTCTTCTTCAGAAGCTTCGAGAAACTGTCTGCCGCGATCACCATCGGCGCGACGATGGGCAGCGCCAGCGGAATGAACAGAAGCCCGAGAAAGAAGAGCTTGCCCGGCGCGTGCGGATCGCTGGCCGACACGAACTGCGGCAGAAACGTCATGAAGAACAGGATGATCTTCGGGTTCAGAAGATTGATGCCGAGCCCCGTGGCCCAGTTCTTCAAGAGCGACCGGCCCGCCCCGCCCTTCTTTTCCGGCGAGAAGGCGGAGCCTTTGCGGATCGCCTGGATGGCCAGCCAGATCAGATAGCCCGCACCGAACACCTTGAGCGCAAGGAAAGCCTCCGGGGAAGCGACGATCAGGGCCGAGAGCCCCAGCGCCACAAGCGCCGTGTGGATCATGATCCCGGTCATCGCACCGAACATGCAGGCGAAGCCGGCCGCCCTGCCCTGGCTCAGCGCCCGGCCGACGAACAGCGTCATATCCGGACCCGGCGTAATCGAAATCACGAAGGTGGCGAGGGCAAACTGGAGAATGGTGGCGAAGTCGGGAATGAAGGTCATGGAAGTGCTTCCGGCACGGTGTTGATCTGCCGGAAGCTAACGCAGGATCAGACCCGACGCCAGCGGCATGATTGGGAGGCCGCTGGTGCAGGATCAGATCGTTTCCGTCACCTTCTTGAGCTTGTCCGGTGTGTCCGGATTGAGCCCACGCTCCCGCGCGACACGCTCGATCAGGCGATAGTAACCGACGAGCGAGACCAGCGGGTCCAACTGGCCATGGCCGGTGGATGGCGTTCTGATGGTGCGTTCTCCCAGATCGCGCGAAGAGAAGCTCGCAATCTGCGCACCGAAGCCGCGCAGCTTTTCGAGCGACTGCGCGCTTGAAGCGAGCGCTGCGTCCTCCGGCACAAAGGCAAGAATGGGAAAGCCCTTGTCGACCAGCTGCATGGGCCCGTGCATCAGCTCGGCGAGGGAGAAGGCTTCGGCATGAAGCTGGGCCGTTTCCTTTGCCTTCAGGGCTGCTTCCAGCGCAATGGCGAAGCCCGGACCGCGACCGGCGGTATAGACGGACGCGGCACCCGTCAGAAGCGGCAGCGCCGGCTCCCAGTTCACATCGCAGGCCGCGGCTAGCGCTTCCGGCAGGCGGGCAAGCGCATTATTGAGCGCTGCATCGCCCGAGGCTGCCTGAGTGACACCGGCAAGTGCCGCTGCGGACGCGATGAAACTCTTGGTCGCCGCCACGCTGCGCTCCGGCCCGGCATGGATCGGCAAAACGATGTCGGCCGCTTTCGCAAGCGGGCTCTCGGCCACATTGACCACTGCGAGCGTAACCGCGCCGCCCTTCTTGGCCGATGCCTGCGCGGCGACGATGTCAGGGCTCCCGCCGGACTGGGAAATCGTGATGTGTAGCGCACGCTCCAGCTTCAGCGAGGCGTCATAGACGGAGGCCACCGAAGGGCCGATGGACGCCACGGGAATGCCCGTGTGAATCTCGAACAGATATTTGAAGAAGCTCGCGGCGTGATCCGACGAGCCCCGCGCCGACATGCTCACCACGGCGGGCCCACGCTCGGCAATCACCCGGCCAAGTTCGGCGAAGGTCTTTGCCTCTTGCGCAAAAAGCCGCTCTACCGCCTCGGCGGCCTCGGCGGTTTCCTGAAACATCAGGGAAGGCGTGTCAGTCATGTCAGTCTTTCCGTGGGTTCGTAGGTAAATGTGGGACCATTCAGCCAAGTTCGGCAAGCGCACGGTGCAGGTCGTCGCCATTGCGATCGAGGGCGGTCTTCGCCTCGTCCGCCGAATGGCCACGCAGAACGAGCACTGCCGACTTGACGTGGAATTCCGTCTTCTCGAGCGCCTTCCGCGCCGAGGCCTCGTCGCAGTCGGCAACCTGCATCAGCATCTCGACGGCACGGCGCACCAGCTTCCTGTTGGAGGGCTTCATGTCCACCATACGGCCGCGATAAACCTTGCCCAGCCGCATCATGACCGCAGTGGAAAAAAGGTTCATTGCGATCTTCTGGCTGGTGCCGGCCGCCATGCGCGTGGAGCCGGCAAGCACCTCTGCGCCCGTTTCCAGAAGCACCGCGCAGTCAGCGCTTTCAAGAAGCGCACTGCCGGGATTGTTGACGATGCCAATGGTCAGCGCGCCGCACGCCTTCGCGGCATTGATTGCCGCAAGCGTGTAGGGCGTGCTGCCGCTCGCGGCGAGCCCGACGACCACGTCCTGAGGACCACAGTTGACCGCGTCGATCTCGGCCCGGCCCGCATCCGTGTCGTCCTCGGCACTCTCGCGCGCTTCGGCCACGCTTATGCTGCCGCCCGCGAGCAGAAAAAGACTGCGCTCCTCCGGCCAGCCAAACGTGGGATAAAGCTCGACCGCATCCAGCATGGCCACGCGGCCCGACGTGCCGGCACCCACATAGATGAGCCGGCTCTCCGGGTTCGCCAGACGTTTCGCCGCCGCTTCGACAGCCTCTTCCAGCGCCGGGAGGGCGGCAGCGGCCGCGTCCACGGCGGCTCGCTGACCATCAAGCATGGCGCTCAGCATATCCGCGATCGAAAATCGCTCAATGTCACGATACACCTCGCTTGCTGTTTCTGTCGCTGTCGTCATGGCTGGCTCTCTGGTTTCGGGTCGGCTCGTCTCTGATAGACCAATTTAATACCAAATGATTTATCAGGCATCCTCGCAAAAATCCATTCCCCTGAAGCAAAATTGAAGTGAAACCCTGCTATCCGCCTGTTTCAGAAATAAGACAGCGCGCTTCCGGTCAAACCCGCTTGCATTGGGTTCCCGTAGAATCCATAATTGGACTTACAAGGTTGATACCATTTCTGCGATGATGAGCCCGCCCAATCGATGACAGATACCCTTCCAGAAACGAGGGAAGATCTCGGCGCACTTCTCGCCCGGGGCATCGAGATCGATGCCGCCGACGCGACGCCGCGCTACATCAGGCTCGCCAATGCGCTGCGGCTTCTGATCGAGACCGATGCTCTGGGTACCGGAGCGGCATTGCCATCGGAGCGCCTCCTGGCCGGGATGACAGGTCTCTCGCGCGTCACCGTGCGGCGCGGCATTGAGCTTTTGGTGCGCGAGGGCGTTCTGGAACAGCGCCGGGGCTCGGGCACCTATGTTCTTGCACCAATCGAGCGCTTCGAGCAGCCGCTGGCCGCGATCACCAGTTTCACCGAGGACATGCTCTCCTATGGCCGGAAGCCCGAAACGCGCTGGCTGGCGCGCGAATATGCAAGCCCTTCGGCGCAGGAGGCCATGACGCTCGGTCTCTCGCCCGGCGACCGAGTGCTGCGCCTGCATCGCCTGCGGCTTGCCGATGCCCTGCCGCTAGCAGTCGAACTGGCCATCGTGCCGGCAGACCTTCTGCCGGACCTTTCGGCCCTGGGGACCTCGCTCTACGAGTCCATGGCATCAGCCGGGGCGCGGCCGCACAAGGCGCTGCAGCGCATGCGCGCGTGTGCCCTGCCGGAGTTCGAAGCGCGCCTTCTCGAAGCCGAGGCCGGAGAGCCCGCCCTTTTTCTGGAACGCATATCCCGCACGGTCGAGGGGCGCGTGGTGGAGTTCACCCGCTCCCACTTCAAAGGTGATCGGTTCGACTTCGTCGCCGAACTCAATCTGCACCGGGAAACTTAAAGCGATTCCAGGAAGCGGATCAGATTGTCCCGATCCTGCTTTGCCATTTCGACCACGCGATCACGCGCCGCCTGCGCCTCTCCGCCGTGCCAGAGAACGGCCTCAAGCAGTGTCCGCGCACGACCGTCATGCAGGAATGTCGCTTCCGCGTTCACTGTCGCGGTAAGGCCGATGCCCCAGAGCGGCGGCGTGCGCCATTCATAGCCATCGGCAAGCCCCTCGCCGCGACCATCGGCCAGCCCCTCGCCCATGTCATGCAGCAGCATGTCGGTATACGGCCAGATCAGCTGGAAGCGCAGGGCCGGATCGTCCACATCGCGCCGGGTCACATATTTCGGCCGATGGCACGAGGCACAGCCACTGTCGTAAAAGACCTTCTTCCCGGCAAGCACCGCAGCGTCGTCCACGTCACGCCGCACGGGTACGGCGAGGTGGCTCGAATAGAAAATCACGAGGTTCAACAGGTCTTCCGGCACCTCCTCGGCGCCCAGTCGCTCCTGCGCGCCATGCGGCAGGGCACGGCATTCGGCCTGCGCCTCGGTACAGTCGCCCCAATGGTCCGGCGCAAGCGGGGTCGAAAGCCCCATATCGCCGGAAAACGCGCCTGCCGTCTGTTCGGCGATGGTGGGCGCGATGGCCTTCCAGCCAAAGCGGCCAAGCTTCCATTGGCCCTCCGCGTCGCGCACTCTTGCCGCGCGTCCGGAAATACCGTCGCCATCTTCATCGTCGGGGTCGGCCCAGGCGAGAATGTCGGCCTCATGCACGCTTTCCAGAAGACCGAGCCCGATCATCGGCGGCGCAACACGCGCCGACATCATCAGATCATCGCGCATCGGGCCGAAACCGGGTTCGGCGACCCGCAGCGTCGGCTTGCGCAGTGTGACCGTCTCGCCCCCGGAGAGCGCCACAGGTACATCCTCATAGGTGATCGCGACGCGACCCTCGGGATTTAACCCGGCCACCGCATGGTCCTGAAGCTGCAACCCGTAAACCGGGTCAGGTGCCGCCGGCAAACGACCGTCTGCAATCGCCGCTTCCTGCTCCCTGCTCGCCGGAACGGACAGGCGCACAAGCAGCGACACCGCCGAATCCTCCGGCCGCGCCGGCGCATGACCGCGCCCGTCCTTGATATGGCACGACTGGCAGGCCCGCGCGTTGAACAGCGGTCCAAGCCCGTCCGAGGCCTGCGTCGATGACGGTGAGGAAACCCAGTCCTTGCGGAAAAGACCGTTGCCGAGCAGGAAGCGCTCCAGTTCGGCAAACTCCAGATTGGCGGAAGAGTGCGAGAACGCGTCCGCATTAATCAGCTTCGTCGACGTGGTCGCGCCTGCGGACATGCGCTCGAAACGCTCCGGCTTGTCGAAAGCGGTCGCAGGCCGGATGACCTTTTCAACCCGTTTGCGATCCTTCTCGCTCAGATCCTCGCGGGAATCAGGGGACAGACTGTCCGCCTGAACGGATAGCGTCACGAGAGAAAACAGGCCGGTCAGAAGCGCGGCGCGGACAGAAGCGTTCATGGAAAGGGTCTATACAAACGGACACCGGGCCGGCAAGCGGCCCGGTGCAGAATTGATCTCACTCAAAAACGGCGTCGGGATTGTCGAGGCTGTCGGAGCCTTCGAGTTCGATACCGGAAAGGTCGAGCGCGACAATCACGCGCTCCAGCGAGCGGGTCTGGTCGACAAGCCCGTCAATGGCTGCCTGCACGACCGCATTGCCTTCCTCGTTCCCCTGACCGATCATCTGGTCATAGGCTTCGCCGCCCTCGGCGCGTTCCTTCAGAGCCGTCATCGCCTCCAGCGTGGTGTCGAGCTTCGCCTTCACCTCTTCGGCCAGAGCCGGGTCCTTCTCGGACACCAGGTCGGCAAGGCTCGGACCTTCAACCGTGGATCCATCGACACGCTCGTAGGAACCGAAATAGACATTCCGGATACCGACGAGATCATAATAGTGGCTGTTGTGGGTGTTGTCGGAGAAGCAGTCATGCTCCTCTTCGGGATCGTTCAGAAGCAGGCCCAGCTTCATGCGCTCGCCGGCCAGTTCGCCATAGGAAAGCGATCCGAGCCCCGTCAGCATGGCGGTCAGGCCGGCCTTCGGGTCAGCCGTCACCTCCGCGCGCGCCTCGCCATCGGTCTGCCAGTTGGCCACCATCTCTTCCAGATCTGTGACCAGGAGATCGGCAGCGGCCTGAAGATACTGTCCGCGACGGTCGCAATTGTCGCCGGTGCAGTTGTCCGCATCGAAATCGGTATAGGAGCGCGCGCCGGCGCCCGCATCCGTTCCGTTGAGATCCTGTCCCCAGAGAAGAAACTCGATGGCGTGGTAGCCCGTGGCCACATTCGCCTCGATACCGCCAACCTCGTGAAGCGACTGGATCACCTCGGGCGTGATCTCGGAGACATCGATCTCCGTACCGCCGGCGCTCACCTTGTCATTGGCGACCACATTGACCGTGTAGAATTCGTTGGCATCGGATTCCGTGCCGTAGCTGGCGTCGACATAGTCGATCAGGCCCTCATCGAGCGGCCAGGCGTTCACCTTGCCTTCCCATTCATCGACAATCGCGTTGCCAAAGCGATAAGCCTCGCTCTGCTGGTAGGGAACACGCGCCGCGAGCCAGGCTTCACGGGCGGCTGCCATCGTTTCTTCAGACGGCGCCTCCACCAGCCGGTTCACCGCTTCGCGCAGCGTCTTCGCGGTCTCCAGGCTGTCTTCATAGGTGGCCAGCGCAATGTCTGCATAAGTGGAAACCACCTCCTGCGGCTCGGCTGCAACAGCCGGCGAGGCCATGACGGCTGCGAGTGCGGTACCGATGAGTAAACGACGCTTCATGTGACTTCCCCTCTCGTCCAATCCAGATCATCGGCCGCAAGAAAAACACGACCGTCCAGCGGCCATCGACCGCCACCAAGTAATGTGGATTTAGATTATCAGGTTTATGAAGGCAACCCCGGCATCGCTTTCGCGGGGCTAATCCATCGCTTTGACAGCGATCACCGCATTGGTGCCGCCGAATGCAAACCCGTTGCTGAGCGCCACGCGCACATCCCGCCTGCGCGCCTCATTTGGCGTCACGTCCAGATCGCAGTCGGGATCGGCCTCCCGGTAACCGGCCGTGGGAGGCACCACGCCATCCCGGATCGCCATGACGCAGGCGATCAGTTCCAGCGCACCGGATGCCCCCAGGCAATGCGCATGCATCGATTTGGTCGAAGACACGGAGAGTTTCTCCGCATGCGCGCCGAACACGCGCCTGATCGCCTCGGTTTCAATCTTGTCGTTGGCTTTGGTGCCGGTGCCATGCGCATTGATGTAATCGACATCCGCCGGCGAAAGCCCGGCTTCATCCAGGCACGCCTTGAGGGCGGACACCGGCCCGTCGACCGTTGGAGCCACAATGTCCGAGGCGTCGGCAGACATGCCGCCACCGGCAAGCTCGGCCAGAATGGTTGCGCCGCGCGCCTGTGCGTGTTCCAGCGTTTCGAGAACGGCAATGCCGGCGCCTTCGCCGAGCACCAGCCCGTTGCGGTCGGCAGAGAAAGGCCGGCAGGTCTCGGGCGCGAGAACCCGCAACGCTTCCCACCCCTTCAGAATACCGTATATGAGAGGCGCATCAGAACCACCGGCAAGCATCACATCGGCACGGCCGAGCCTGATCTGATCGGCAGCCGCCAATATCGCATGGTTGGATGACGAACAGGCAGATGTGGCGCCAAAAACAGGACCGCGCAGACCAAGTGTCATGCTGACCTGTCCGGCGGCGGCTCCCGGCATTACGCGAGGGACCGTAAAAATGCCGGTACGCGGCTTCCCCTCAAGAAGAATTGCCCGATAGCTGTCTTCGATGGCTTCCCAGCCGCAAACGCCTGTGCCGACGACAGCCCCCACACGATGCGTGTTCGATGCGTCCACCGTAAAACCCGACTGGCTCAACGCTTCCCGGGCGGAAATTGCCGCAAGAAGGCTGAAGCGGTCCATGGTCACGAGCCGTTTGCGGTCGATGCCATGGTTCGGCAATTCCTTGATCTCAGCCCCGATGCGCACTTTCAGTTCGTGCAACGGCGCAGTGGTGATCGGCCCAATAGCCGGGCGACCGGCTCGCATGGAAGACCAGATGGCCGGGGCGTCGGTTCCAAGCGCGCAGATGCCGCCGATGCCGGTTATGACGATGCGCGGCGCTGTCATCTATTTCTTGGCGTCCACCAGTTCACGAACTGCGGCAACGATATCCTTGACCGTCTCCATGTTCTCCCAGGCTTCAGCCGTGTTCATTTCCACCTCGATATTGAACTCGTCTTCGACATCGAAAATGATCTCGGTGAGTTCGAGAGAGTGAATGCCAAGGTCGGCCAGCGGCGTGTCGAGCGTGATGGTCTCGACATCGTCCTGCGCATGGGTCTTGATCTTTTCCAGGATCGCCTTGCCGATCTCGTCCGTGCTCAAACTGGCTTCAGCATTCATGAAACATCTCCTGGGACTGCGTTTGCGCCGGCTTTAAAACCATGGGGCAAGGTGTCCACGCGTTACTCTTGACAATTTGCAGCCATAAGAAACCAAAGCGGAGCGGGCGGCAAGGGCATGTGGTGCATATCCGCCGATGCCTCGCAATCAGTTTCCGTTTGCCCTGCCCTTCACGAAGATTGTTACGGCGCCATTGTCGGCATATTCGAGCGCGACCACGTCTTTGAGCTGGATGGAGCGTGAATCCACGGCATGGAAAAACAGCGCGCTGCCCTCGATCGACTCGCGCAGCAGGCGAATCTCATCCTCGTGTTCGGCAATCGCCGAGACGATCACGCTTTTCTTTTCATCCAGGTCCGGAAGGAAGACGATGTCGATCTCTTCCAGCGAAAAGGTCTTGCGCACCCGCTCGGCGCTCTCCGCGGCAGCACCGATTGCCGCTACGATACGCCCGCTCGCCGTGTCGGCCTCGACCTCTTCGGTCTTTACCTCGGAGCCGACGATTGCGTCGATTGCCTCTTCACTCTGCAACCCTTGTGCGAAAAGCGGCGTTTGCAGTGCCAGTGCCGCTGCCAGCGCCAGGGCAACAACCCAGTAAAACCCGGCATCGACCGGTACTGACCGATCCGCAGTGCTCAAGCTCATGATTCAATCCCGTATGTTCGTGGCGCAGAAAACATGTTCTGCCACGGAAGGCAACGGGCACACTGCGGCGCGGGTTCCCTCAGAGCCAGGTCGGGTAATCCGAAACGAGCAGCCGATAGGGGTCTTCGTCTTCCTCGATCTCGGAAAACCGCGCGATCGGGTCGGCGAAAATATTATCCGTCACGTCGTCGTTCACGGTTGAAACCTCACCGATCAGCACATCGTCCTTTTCCCCCCAGAAGGCGTGCCAGACCCCGGGCAGGAGCGTGACGCTCTCTCCAGGCTGCAGTCTGAGGACACCGCCCGCATCCACACGGCGCATCACACCGTCCGTCGGCACGCTGACCGGGGCCGTCCGGTCAATGTTGCCATCGGCATCCGACGCAAAAAGCTCGATGCAGAGCGTGCCGCCGCCGCGGTTGATGATGTCTTCGGCCTTGATGGCATGGGTGTGCATCGGCGCAACCTGATCGCGCCGGGAGATCATGATTTTCTCGGCATAGAGCATGCCGCGACCGTGCTTCAGATCGTCCTGATTGCCGTTGCGCACCGTGAAGAGGAACAGGCCACGCCGGTCGAAATCGCCGCCGCCATAGTCGGTGATGTCCCAGCCTAGTCTCGCATCGACAATACCGCCGATCGACTCGCGCCGCCGTTTCATCTCGTCGGGCGTCCAGTCTGCAAATGGCGGCATCACGTAGCCGAAGGAGCGGATGAACGCGTCTCCCTCGCGCAGAATCTCGTTCACTTTCGACCGTTTCACCGCCGCCTCCCATATGCGAACCGATTTAGATTGTCGGTTCGTATCGCAAGCCGGGCGCCGCGCCAAGGCGTTTGTTTGTTCAGAATGCCTTGAAGGTCAACGTGGTGAGCGAGCGGCGGATGCCCGGCACATTTGCGATATTCTCGCTGACGAATTTTCCGATGTCGACACCATCGTCGATATAGACCTTCATGAGCAGGTCGTAGTCGCCGCTGGTCGAGTAGAGTTCCGAGGCGATTTCGCGCTTGTAGAGCTCATCGGCAACCTCGTAGGTCTTGCCGGGCTTGCAGCGCAGTTGAACGAAGACAGGTCTCATAGGGGCTCCATGGAGCGGATTCTGAACGGGGTTGGACCAGACTTGGCCCATAGTCTCATGCTGTCAACAGACAGCGGACGATCTGATGATCCGAATCCGCCAGTCCGTCAATGACATCGAAATGATGCCGGTCTGGTTCTTCCACAGCCGCGGTCTCCGCGCCAAGCCCGACCCAGACATTGGCCAGAAGCGCGTTCTGGCGCAGAAATTCACCACGCTCGGAGGCGCCGACCCAGCAGGTGATGCGCACGCCGGGCATGGGCGCAAGCAACGCCGGGCTTTCCGCCTGTGCTTCCTCGGCCGTGATCCTGAGCCCCTCATTCATTGCGGTCTTCATCATCGGGCGCAGGTCATGCACACCGGAAATGGACAGGACATGACGCAACCGCGCACGCACATCCGCAGGCAGTGGCGAGGTCTCGCAGGCCATGCGCGAGGCAAGATGCCCGCCCGCCGAATGGCCGGTCAGGATCAGGGGTCCATCAACGCGTTCCGCCGCAGCGGAAACGGCTGCACCGATTTCGCGCACAATGCCGGCAATCGAGTTCTCCGGGCAAAGCGTGTAGGACGGCATGGCAACCGCATAGCCGCTGTCGACCGCCCCGGCCGCCAGATGCGACCAGTAGCTTTTGTCCAGTTTTAGCCAGAAGCCGCCATGAATGAAGACAACCAGACCGGCTGGCCGGCCTTCCGGCAGGAAGAGGTCGAAACGGTTGCGCGCGCCTTCCCTGTACGGGATGTCGAGCTCGGCCCGCCCTACAGCGGAAAGGGCATCGCGGTAAGCCTGCGCGGGCTCGACCCAAACGCCGGGCCACCGCTCCCCCTGAGGAATGTTCGCACCATTGGCGTAAGCGTCGTCCCAGTCAGCAACCTGGCGGTAAAACACGTGCATTCCTCCATGTGGTGAAGCGAGCCGGCCTGCCTGACGTTCTCGCAGGCCCCGTGGTCGCAACCCTGTCATCCCAGACTCTGTCATCATTGCAGCACGTCATGTAGACTGCGCCCAGGCCGGATATATTTCAACCTTAAAATTTCATACTTGAAATATTCCCGGTCCGGTGCGATGCTCCAAGCTTACAAGCCAGGTGTTAAGCGATCCTGGGAGGAAGGAGCGCCAGCATGAAAGTTGCTGTTCTCGGCGGTGGCCCGGCGGGCCTCTACTTCGCAATCTCGATGAAGCTGCGCGACGCAGCTCACGACATTACGGTTTTCGAACGAAACAGGCCCGACGACACATTCGGCTGGGGCGTGGTTCTCTCTGACGAAACCCTCGACAATCTGGCGGAGAACGATCCCGTCAGCGCCGAGCGCATCCGCGAGCATTTCGCCTATTGGGATGACATCGCCGTGGTCCACAAGGGCGTGCGCACGCTCTCCACGGGACACGGTTTCTGCGGCATCGGCCGCATGCGCCTCCTCATTCTCCTGCAGGAGCGCGCCCGCGAACTCGGCATCAGGCTCGAATTCGAGACCGAGATCGACGATCCCCGCCCCTTCATGGCCGAATACGACATGGTGCTGGCATCCGACGGCCTGAACTCCCGGACGCGAACCACCTTCGCCGATGTATTCAAACCCGACATCGACGTGCGCAAGTGCAAGTTCGTCTGGCTCGGCACGCATCAGAAATTCGACGACGCCTTCACCTTCATCTTCGAGAAAACGGAGCATGGCTGGGTGTGGGCGCACGCCTACCAGTTCGATGACGACACCGCGACCTTCATCGTGGAGTGCGGCCCGGAGACCTGGGAGAAGTTCGGCTTCGGCGAGATGAGCCAGCAGGAATCCATCGCCGTGTGCGAACGGATTTTCAAGGACCACCTTGGCGGCCACAAGCTGATGACCAACGCAAACCACATTCGCGGTTCGGCGTGGATCAACTTCCCGCGCGTGCTGTGCGAACGCTGGTCGCATGAAAACATCGCGCTGATGGGCGACGCCGCCGCCAGCGCCCACTTTTCCATCGGCTCGGGCACCAAGCTGGCGCTCGAGAGCGCCATTGCCCTGGCCGAATATCTCCACACTGAGCCGACGCTGAAGGAAGCCTTCGACAAATACGAAGACGCGCGGCGGCTGGAAGTGCTGCGTCTCCAGTCGGCGGCGCGCAACTCGCTGGAATGGTTCGAGGAGGTTGAGCGCTATCTCGATCTCGATCCGGTGCAGTTCAACTATTCGCTGCTCACCCGCTCCCAGCGCATCAGCCATGAAAACCTGCGCCTGCGCGACCCCGAATGGCTTGCGGACGCCGAAAGCTGGTTCCAGCAACAGGCCGGCGCGGAAGACAACGCCGCCCGCCCGCCCATGTTCGCGCCGTACAGATTGCGCGGCCTGACGCTGAAAAACCGCGTGGTCGTGTCGCCCATGGCCCAGTACAAGGCCGTCGACGGCTCACCGACCGACTGGCACATGGTGCATTATTGCGAGCGTGCCAAGGGCGGCGCCGGCCTCGTTTATATCGAGATGACCTGTGTCAGCCCCGAGGGCCGCATCACGCCCGGCTGTCCCGGTTTCTACAAGCCCGAGCACGAAACGGCATGGACACGCATCGTCGATTTCGTTCACCGCGAGACGGACGCGAAGATCTGTGCGCAGATCGGCCATTCCGGCCCGAAGGGCTCGACCCAGCTCGGCTGGGAAGAAATGGACGCGCCGCTGAAAGACGGCAACTGGCCGGTTCTGGCTGCCTCCGAAGTGTCCTGGTCAGAGCAGAACCAGACACCGAAAGCCATGGATCGCAACGACATGGACATGGTGCGCGACCAGTTCGTCGCGGCTGCCCAGATGGCCGAACGCTGCGGTTTCGACATGCTCGAACTGCACTGCGCCCACGGTTACCTCCTGTCGTCCTTCATCTCGCCGCTCACCAACCGGCGCGAGGATGCCTACGGCGGCAGCCTTGAAAACCGCATGCGCTATCCGCTGGAAATCTTCCATGCCGTGCGTGCCGTCTGGCCCGACGACAAGCCCATTTCCGTGCGCATCTCGGCCAATGACTGGGTGGGCGATGAAGGCGTGACACCGGAAGAGGCCGTTGAGATCGCCCGCATGTTGCAGGAGGCCGGCGTCGACATCTGCGACGTCTCGGCAGGCCAGACCTCGAAGCGCGCCCGCCCCGTCTATGGACGCATGTTCCAGACGCCCTTCTCCGACCGCATCCGCAACGAAACCGGCATGGCAACCATGGCCGTGGGCAACATCTATGAGCCCGACCATGTCAATTCGATCCTGATGGCCGGCCGGGCCGACCTTGTCTGCCTCGCCCGCCCGCATCTGGCCGATCCCTATTGGACGCTCCACGCTGCGGCAACCCTCAGAGACAAAGGCGTGACCTGGCCCGATCCCTACCTGCCAGGCCGCGATCAGCTCTACCGGCTTGCCGAGCGGGCCGAGCAGATGACAGGGAAGGTGTGACGATGTTTTCCGAATGCCGGCTCTGCCCCTCATCCTCACCTTCTCCCCGCGCACGGGGAGAAGGGGGCATAGACGTCGCCGCTTCGTCCTTCTCCCCGCGTGCGGGGAGAAGGTGCCGGCAGGCGGATGAGGGGCATCGCCGAACTTCAAGGAAAAGGCCAGCACAATGACCAGTTCACGCCACGCACTCGTCACAGGCGGCGGAACGGGCGTCGGCGAAGCGATCGCGCTCTCCTTCGCGGAAGCCGGCGTCGACGTTACAATCTGTGGGCGGCGGGCCAAGCCTCTCGAAAAGGTCGCGGCCCGGCACGAGCGCATCCACGCGCTCACCGCCGACGTGACCGACGAAGCCTCCATGCAGGCGCTCTATGAAACGGCGGAAGCCGCGCGCGGCCCCTTCGACATCGTCATCGCCAATGCAGGCACCGCCTCCAGCGCGCCGGCCCACCGCACCAAGCTCGAAGACTGGAACCGCATCCTCGACGTCAACATGACGGGCGCGTTCCTCACGGTGAAGCCCGCACTGTCCCCGATGGCAAAGCGCGGCAGCGGACGCATCATCTTCATCGCCTCTGTCGCCGGCCTCAAGGGCTATGCCTATGTCGCGCCCTATGTCGCATCCAAGCACGGCGTTATCGGGCTCATGCGGGCGCTTTCCGTGGAACTGGTCAAGACCGGCGTGACGGTGAATGCCATCTGCCCCGGTTACGTGGAAACCGAGATGCTGGAAGAATCCATCGAGCGCGTGGTCGAGAAGACCGGGCGCAGCCACGAGGAGGCCCGCAGGGGCTTTGTCGAAGCCAATCCCCATGGCCGGCTGATCCAGCCGGAAGAGGTCGCGGCGGCGGCATTGTGGCTTGTCAGTTCCGCGGCCTCGTCGGTCACCGGCCAGTCGATTTCCATATCTGGAGGTGAAACATGGTAAGCGCCCCCCTGGCTTCCGTTCGCAGCGGCGCACCCGCAAAAGAACGCCTGCGCCTGTGGATCAGGATTCTGCGTGCCTCGCGCCTCATCGAAGCCGTTCTGCGCGAAAGGCTCAAAGCCCGCTTCGACACGACCCTGCCGCGTTTCGATGTGCTGTCGGCCCTCGACCGCGCACCCGAAGGCATGGCGATGAGCGACATATCGCGCTTCCTTCTGGTTTCGAACGGCAATGTGACGGGCATCGTGGAACGCCTGGTAACGGATGGTCTGGCCAGTCGCACCAAGCGCGACGGTGACCGGCGCACATCCATCATAAAGCTGACACCAGCCGGCAAGGAAGCCTTCGCGGCAATGGCCGAAGCGCATGAGCGCTGGATTGACGAGCTTCTCGGCAGTCTGCCGGAGGATGAGGCACGCGCTCTGGCCGGCACACTCAAGACATTCGAAAGCAATTGGGAGGGCGGCGTATGAGCACCATGGCGGGTCTGAAGCCGAAGCACTTTATCTGGCGTATGGAAGGCAATGTCGCGCTGATCCAGCTCGACCGGCCGGACCGCAAGAATCCGCTCACCTTCGAGTCTTACGCGGAACTGCGCGACACATTCCGCGCCCTGCCCTATGCCGACGATGTGGACGCGGTGGTGTTCCTGCCCAATGGCGGCAATTTCTGCTCAGGCGGCGATGTGCACGACATCATCGGCCCGCTGGTCGATATGGACATGAAGGGCCTACTCGCCTTCACCCGCATGACCGGCGATCTGGTCAAGGCCATGATCGCCTGCAACAAGCCGATCATTTCGGCGGTCGACGGCGTGGCTGTCGGGGCCGGGGCCATCATCGCCATGGCTTCGGATATGCGGCTCGCCACACCAGAAGCGAAAACGGCTTTCCTGTTCACCCGTGTCGGGCTTGCCGGCTGCGATATGGGCGCCTGCGCCATGCTGCCGCGCATCATCGGTCAGGGCCGTGCGGCGGAGCTGCTTTACACCGGTCGCTCCATGAGCGCTGAAGAGGGCGAGCGCTGGGGTTTCTACAACCGCCTCGTTGCCGCCGAAGCCCTGGAAACCGAAGCGCTGACCATGGCCTCGCGGATTGCCGCCGGGCCAACCTTCGCCCATGGCATCACCAAGACCCAGCTCAACCAGGAATGGTCGATGGGTCTGGAACAGGCCATCGAGGCGGAAGCCCAGGCGCAGGCCATCTGCATGCAGACAAAGGATTTCGAACGCGCCTATCGCGCATTCGTGGCCAAGGAAAAGCCGGTGTTCGAGGGAGATTGATGATGGCGTTGGCGCTGCCCCTCATCCGCCTGCCGGCCCCTTCTCCCCGTTCACGGGGAGAAGGGGCCAAGGCCGCTACGTTTATGTCCCCCTCTCCCCGCCTGCGGGGGTCCGAAGGACGGGTCGAGACCCGTGGCTCGGCCCCGGTCAGTAAGGGTGAGGGGCAATGCGCCCGCACCAGCAATAGGGAGCAACCCCATGCCTGACCGCTCCTTCCTCGACTGGCCCTTCTTCGAACAGCGCCACCGCGACTGGGCCGATAAACTCGACGCATGGTGCGCGAAAAACCTCCCCGTCGACCACAGCGATGTGGACGCTGCCTGCCGCGACCTCGTTGCCCGGCTGGGCGAAGCCGGTTTCCTCAAGCCCACCGCGCTCGACACCGCCAATCCCGGCCCGCTCGATGTGCGCACGCTGTGCCTGACGCGCGAAACGCTGGCCCGCCATGACGGTCTGGCCGATTTTGCCTTTGCCATGCAGGGGCTCGGCACCGGCGCGATCAGCCTGTTCGGCACGCCGGAGCAGCAGCAATGGCTCGACAGGACCCGCGCCGGCAAGGCGATCTCGGCCTTTGCCCTTTCCGAGCCACGCTCGGGCTCTGATGTCGCCAATATGGACATGACCGCCACGCGCGATGGCGATGGCTACGTTCTTTCCGGCGAAAAAACCTGGATTTCCAATGGCGGCATCGCCGACCTCTATACCGTGTTCGCCCGCACCGGCGAAGCGCCGGGCGCCAAAGGGATCTCCGCCTTCCTCGTCCCTGCGGACACGCCGGGGCTGAAGGTCGCAGAGCGCCTCGACGTGATCGCCCCGCATCCGCTGGCGCGCCTCGCATTCAACGATGTGCGCGTGCCCGCCTCCGCACTGATCGGCAAGCCGGGTGAAGGCTTCAGGATCGCCATGTCGGTGCTAGACGTGTTCCGCTCGACAGTCGGCGCGGCCGCACTCGGCTTCGCGCGTCGCGCGCTTGATGAAACGCTAGACCGTGCCGGCAGCCGCGAGCTTTTCGGCGCTCCGCTGTTCGAGCTGCAGATGGTGCAGGGCCACATCGCAGACATGGCGCTTGATGTCGACGCTGCCGCTCTCCTCATTTACCGCGCCGCATGGACCAAGGACATGGGCGCGCCGCGCGTGACCCGCGAAGCCGCGATGGCAAAACTTTTCGCCACCGACCGCGCACAACAGGTCATCGACAAGGCAGTGCAGATTCATGGCGGCGACGGCGTGCGCCGCGGACATATCGTAGAGAGCCTTTACCGGGAGATCAGGGCACTCCGCATCTATGAAGGCGCGTCAGACGTCCAGAAGGTCGTGATTGCCCGGCAGATTGGAAAGTGAGGGAGGAAACATGCTCGGACCGACAGGTCATACCGACACCTTTGCGCGGGACAATCTCCCGCCGGAAGACCAATGGCCGGCCTTCCTTCTCGATGGTTTCGACTACCCGGAATATCTGAATGCCGGCGTTGAACTGACCGACCGCATGGTCGAGCGCGGCTTCGGCGACCATGTGGCACTGATCGGCAATGGCCGCCGCCGAACCTACAAGGAGCTGGCGGACTGGACGAGCCGCCTCGCCCATGCGCTGGTCGAGGATTACGGCGTCAGGCCCGGCAACCGCATCCTGATCCGCTCGGCCAACAACCCGGCCATGGTCGCCTGCTGGCTGGCCGCCACCAAGGCGGGCGCCGTGGTGGTCAACACCATGCCCATGCTGCGTGCCGGCGAGCTCGCCAAGATCGTCGACAAGGCGGAGATCGGCCTTGCCCTGTGCGACACCCGCATCAAGGACGAGCTCGTCGCCTGCGCGAAGGACAGCAAATTCCTCAAGAAAGTCGTCGGCTTCGACGGCACCGCCAATTTCGATGCAGAACTCGACCGCATCGCCCTCGACAAGCCGGTCCGGTTCGATGCCGTCAAGACAGGCCGTGACGATGTCGCGCTTCTGGGTTTCACCTCCGGCACCACTGGAACGCCCAAGGCGACCATGCATTTCCACCGCGATCTGCTGATCATCGCCGATGCCTATGCAAAGGAAGTGCTGCAGGTCACCCCGGACGACGTGTTCGTCGGCTCGCCGCCGCTCGCCTTCACCTTCGGGCTCGGCGGTCTGGCGATCTTCCCGCTGCGTTTCGGCGCGACGGCGACGCTGCTCGAAAGCGCCACCCCGCCCAACATGATCGAGATCATCGAAAAATACCGTGCCACGGTGAGTTTCACCGCGCCCACCGCCTACCGCGCCATGATGGCGGCGATGGATGAGGGTGCGGATCTCTCCTCGCTCCGCGTTGCCGTCTCGGCGGGCGAGACGCTGCCCGGCCCCGTGTTCGAGGCGTGGACGGAGAAGACAGGCAAGCCGATCCTCGATGGCATTGGCGCCACCGAGATGCTGCACATCTTCATCTCCAATCGTTTCGATGATCGCCATCCCGCCACCACGGGCCGCCCGGTGGCCGGCTATGAAGCGCGCATCGTGGACGAAGACATGAACGAGTTGCCGCGCGGCGAGACCGGGCGTCTGGCCGTGCGTGGCCCGACCGGCTGCCGCTATCTCGCTGACGAACGGCAGAAAGAGTATGTGCGCGACGGCTGGAACCTGACGGGCGATTCCTTCTATCAGGATGAGGACGGCCACTTCCATTTCGCCGCCCGCTCCGACGACATGATCGTTTCCGCCGGTTACAACATTGCCGGTCCCGAGGTGGAGGCGGCACTGCTTGCCCATGCCGACGTCATGGAATGCGCCGTCATCGGTGCACCGAGCGAGGAGCGCGGGCAGATTGTCGAGGCTCATGTGGTTCTGGCCGAAGGCGTCGCGCGCGATGAGCTGACGGTGAAACGTCTTCAGGACCACGTGAAAGCAGCAATCGCGCCTTACAAATATCCGCGTTCCATCAAGTTTCTGGACGCCCTGCCGAAGACCGAGACAGGCAAGATCCAGCGTTTCCGCCTGCGGGAGAGGCAATGACCATGGCAAGCCAGCCGGAGCTCGACGACGAAAGGGCAGCGGACATCAAGCCGCCCATGTCCTATAGCGACTATCTGCATCTGGAGAAAATACTCGACGCGCAGGAGCCCCTGTCCACGGCACGTGATGAGCTTCTGTTCATCATCCAGCATCAGACATCCGAGCTCTGGATGAAACTCGCCATCACCGAGATCCGCTCCGCGCGCGCGGCCATCGCCGAGGACAGGCTGCGCCCCGCCTTCAAGATGCTGACCCGCGTGGCACGCATCTTCGAGCAGTTGAACAGCGCCTGGGACGTGCTGCGCACCATGACGCCGAGCGAGTATTCCACCTTCCGCGATGCGCTCGGCCAGTCCTCCGGATTCCAGTCCTGGCAGTACCGCTCCATCGAATTCCTGGCCGGCAATAGAAATCTGGCTATGCTCAAGCCGCATGCCGACCTGCCGGAAATTACAGCGCATCTGGAGGAGATTCTGGCCGAGCCCAGCCTCTATGACGAAGCATTGCGGCTTCTGGCCCGCAACGGTTTCAATATCGGCCCCGACGCGGAACGCACAAGCTGGCGCGAACGCCGCGAGGCCAATGCCGAGGTGCAGGCGGCGTGGAAGGCGGTCTATGCACGGCCCGACGAGCACTGGGCACTTTACGAACTGGCCGAAAAACTGATTGATTTCGAAGACTATTTCCGCCGGTGGCGCTTCAACCACGTGACCACCGTCGAACGGATCATCGGGCTGAAGCGGGGCACCGGCGGCACATCCGGCGTTTCCTACTTGCGCAAGATGCTGGATGTGGAACTATTCCCCGAGCTCTGGAGAGTCCGTACGGACATGTGAGGAGATGATGATCAACCGCCGCGCCAGCCCCTCACCCTTACCCTCTCCCCGCAAGCGGGGCGAGGGAGGCATAAACGTTGCATTCAGCCCCCTTCTCCCCGCCTGCGGGGAGAAGGTGCCGGCAGGCGGATGAGGGGCAAACACCTGCCCAGCAGATAAACGGGAACAAAAAAGGGAGACCACACATGAAGAAGCTACTTGCAGCAAGCCTGCTTGCCCTTTCGGCAAGCGTCGCCGGAAATGCCTTTGCCGAACCGATCAAGATCGGCATGATCACCACGCTCTCTGGCGGTGGCGCGGGGCTTGGCATCGATGCCCGCGACGGTTTCATGCTCGCCATCGAGCGGTCCGGCAACAAGGAGATCGATGTCGTTGTTGAAGACGACGCCCAGAAGCCGGAACTTGCGGTCCAGATCGCCGACAAGATGATCCAGAGCGACAAGGTGGACCTGATGACAGGCATCATCTGGTCGAACCTTGCCATGGCGGTCGTGCCGTCGGCGACGGCGCAGGATGTCATCTATCTGTCGGTCAATGCCGGCCCCTCGGCGCTGGCCGGCGCCGGTTGCAGCCCGAATTACTTCAACGTCGCCTATCAGAACGACAATTTCCACGAGGCGATGGGCGAGGCGGCCAACAAGGACTACAAGAAGACCTTCATCATGGCGCCCAACTATCCGGCCGGCAAGGATTCGCTGACCGGCTTCAAGCGCTTCTACAAGGGCGAGCTGGCGGGTGAGGTCTACACCAAGCTCGGTCAGACGGATTATGCCGCCGAGATCGCCCAGATCCGCGCTTCGGGGGCGGATTCGGTGTTCATCTTCCTGCCGGGCGGCATGGGCATCGCCTTCACCAAGCAGTATGCCCAGTCGGGCGTCGGCCTCCCGCTGCTTGGACCGGCTTTCTCCTTCAGCCAGGATGTGCTGCCCGCCATTGGTGATGCGGCGCTTGGGGTGAAGAACACCGCGTCCTGGGCCTATGATCTCGACAATGAGGCCAACAAGGCTTTCGTCGAAGGCTTCAAGGAAGCCTATGGTCGCCTGCCCTCCGTCTATGCCGCGCAAGGGTATGACACGGCAAACCTCATCCTTTCCGCCGCCGAAAAGGCAAGCGTGAAGGATAAGGACGCCTTCCGCGCGGCGTTGAAGGAAGCGGATTTCGATTCCGTTCGCGGCAAGTTCTCCTTCAACACCAACAACCACCCGATCCAGGATTTCTATGTCCGCGAGGTGGTGAAGGATGGTGACACGCTGACAAACAAGATCGTTGCCACCGCATTCACCGATCACAAGGACGCCTACGCGGCCGAGTGCAAGATGTAGGACAGCCTCCTTCTCCCCGCTGGCGGGGAGAAGGTGCCGGCAGGCGGATGAGGGGCCTGCGCCAGTCTTTGCAGATCATGGCGCAGCCCCTCACCCTCACCCTCTCCCCGTAAACGGGGAGAGGGAGGCGTCCACGCAGCGCTCCACCTCAAAACCAGACGGCGAAAACTCCCCGTGACCCTAACCCTATTCATAGAGCAGATATTGAACGGCCTGCAGTTCGGCGTGATGCTGTTCCTCATGGCCGCCGGTCTCACGCTGATCTTCGGCGTCATGGGTCTCATCAACCTTGCGCATGGCTCGCTCTTCATGGTCGGCGCGTTTGCGTGCGCTTCCGTCGCAGCGGCCACCGGCTCCTTCTGGCTCGGCCTCGTCGCCAGCCTTGCCGCGGCCGCTGCCGCTGGCGCGCTCGTCGAAATCCTCGTCATCAGACGGCTTTATGAACGCGACCATCTCGACCAGGTGCTCGCCACCTTCGCGCTGATCCTCATCTTCTCGGAAGGCACGCGCTGGGTGTTCGGCTCCTTCCCGCTCTATCTCGACATTCCGCAGCTTCTCTCAGGCGCGGTGCATCTGCCCGGCGGCGCGCAATACCCCATCTACCGTCTCGCGGTGATCGGCGTCGGCATCGCGGTTGCCATCGGGCTCTATCTCCTGATCGGTAAGACGCGGCTCGGCATGCGCATTCGCGCCGGTGAATCCGACCGCGAGATGATCGGCGCGCTCGGCATCGACATCGGCACGCTCTACACGCTCGTCTTTGCGCTGGGCGCAGCCCTTGCCGGTCTGGCCGGCGCCATGGTGGGCGCGCTTCAGTCGGTGCAGGTGGGCATGGGCGAACCGGTGCTGATCCTCGCCTTCGTGGTCATCGTCATCGGTGGCATCGGGTCGATCAAGGGTGCGCTGGTGGGCTCGATCCTCGTGGGACTGACAGAGACGCTGGGCCGCTTCCTGCTGCCGCATTTCTTCGGTCTGTTCATGTCCAATTCCGAAGCCGCCACAGTGGGTGCGGCACTCGCCTCCATGCTGATTTACATCGTCATGGCCCTCATCCTTGCCTTCAGGCCCCAGGGTCTGTTCGCGGCGAATGCATGAGGGGCCGCACATGACACGCGAAACATCAATCAGCATCCTCATCGTCGCCGGCCTTCTCGCCGCCGCCTTCATCGCCCAGGCCATGGGCGAAACCTTCTACATCACGCTGGCGACCCGCATGGCGATCCTCGGCCTTGCCGCCACCGGGCTCAACATCGCGCTCGGCCTTGGTGGTCTGGTCTCCTTCGGCCACGCAGCCTTCTTCGGCATTGGCGGCTATGCGGCCGGCATTCTCGCCACCCACGCCTTCAACAGCGAGCCGCTTCTCTTCGGCCTGCCCGGCACCAACCAGATGATCGTGATCTGGATTACCGGCGCCATTGCTGCCGCGCTCGTGGCAACGCTGATCGGCCTGATCTCGCTCAGAACCTCCGGCGTCTATTTCATCATGATCACCCTCGCCTTCGCGCAGATGATCTACTATTTCGCGATCTCCTGGCCCGCCTATGGCGGCGAGGATGGTCTGTCGATCTATGTTCGCAACGCGTTTCCAGGCACGAACACGCTGGCGCCGATGAGCTTCTTCCTCATCTGTTTTGGCCTTCTGGCGATCGGCCTCATTCTCTTCGCGTTGATCCGCGCGTCCCGCTTTGGCGCAGCACTTCAGGCCGGGCGACAGAACGAGACACGGCTTGCCGCGGTCGGCATCGGCCCCTTCAGGATTCGGCTTGTGGCCTTTGTCCTGTCCGCCATGATGACAGCCCTTGCCGGCGCGCTCTTTGCCGATCTCAATCGCTTTGTCAGCCCGTCCATGTTCTCCTGGCACATGTCGGGCGAACTGATCGTTCTCATCATCATCGGCGGCGTCGGCCGGCTTGCCGGGCCGTTGGCCGGGGCCATCGTCTATGTGCTGTTCGAGTTCGCGCTGGGCGGCATCACGGAGCACTGGCAGTTTTTCCTCGGCCTGATCCTGCTGGCCGTGGTGCTGTTTGCGCGCGGCGGTGTGATGGGGCTTCTGGCCGGGAGGGCGCGACATGGCTGAACCGATCCTCGACATTCGAGACCTGCGCAAAAGCTTCGGAGCGCTGAAAGCCACCGATGGCGTCAGCCTTGACCTGAAACCCGGAGAGATCCACGCGCTGATCGGCCCCAATGGCGCCGGCAAATCGACTCTCATCCACCAGATTGCCGGCTCGCTCCAGCCTGACAGTGGCGAAATCCGCTTCGAAGGGCGTGACGTGAAGCCACTCGATGTGGCCGCCCGCGCACGGCTTGGCATGGGCCGCACCTTTCAGGTGTCCTCGCTCGCACCCGAGTTCTCGGCGCTGCGCAATGTGATGCTGGCGGTGCAGGCGCGTCAGGGCACCAGCTTCCATTTCTTCAAACCCGTTATGCGCGACACGAGCCTCACCGATCCGGCCCGTGAAGCACTCGCCCGCGTCGGCTTATCGGACCGCGCCGACGTGCCCGCCGCCGAGCTTTCGCACGGCGAACGCCGTCAGCTCGAAATCGCCATCGCCCTGGCGCTCGGCGCAAAGGCGTTTCTACTCGATGAACCGATGGCCGGCATGGGCCCCGAAGGCTCACAGGCGCTGACCGGCTTCCTGGACAGCCTGCGCGACGAAGCGCCGATCCTTCTCATCGAGCACGACATGGACGCCGTCTTCGCTCTTGCCGACCGCATCTCCGTCCTCGTCTATGGGCGCATCATCGCCACCGGCTCGGTGGATGACATTCGCAGCCATCCCGCCGTGCGCGAAGCCTATCTGGGAGATGGCGCATGAAGCTGCTCGAGATCCGGGATCTGAAAACCTTCTACGGAAAATCGCAGGCGCTGTTCGGCGTCGACCTTTCGGTCGCAGAAGGAGAAGCCGTGGCGCTGATGGGCCGCAATGGCATGGGTAAGACGACGACGATCCGCTCCGTCTGCCACCTCACGCCCGCACAGTCAGGCAGCATAAACTTTGCCGGCAAAGACATCATGCGTATGAAGCCGCACCGCATTGCCCGGCTCGGTCTCGGGCTGGTGCCGGAAGGCCGCCGCTGCTTCCCGAACCTGACGGTGGAGGAAAACATCCTCGCCGCCGCGCGTCCGGGCAAGTGGACGCTCGATAGCGTGAACGCGCTGTTTCCGCGCCTGGCAGAGCGGCGCGATCAATATGCGAGCACGCTCTCGGGCGGCGAGCAGCAGATGCTCGCCATCGGCCGGGCGCTGGCCACCAATCCGCGCCTGCTCATTCTCGACGAAGCGACCGAAGGGCTCGCACCGGTGATCCGGCAGGACATCTGGCGCGCCATCCGCACCATCAGGGCGGAGGGCCAGTCGATCCTGATCGTCGACAAGACACTGAGCGAGCTTCTGCCCGTGGCGGACCGCTGCGTCATTCTCGAAAAAGGCCGCACCGCATGGACCGGTGCACCCTCAGCACTCACGGACGAGATCCAGGAGCGCTTTCTCGGCGTGTGACCACGCCTTTCGTTCCCAAGTATGAAGGAAATAGCATGACTGTCCCGCTTCACCAGATTCTCCAGCCCGCCGACTGGGTTCCTGCCAGGGGGTATTCCAATGGTGTTGTTGCAAGGGGGCGCACCGTCTTCCTTGGCGGTCAGATCGGCTGGAACGGCAGTCAGGTGTTCGAGACGGACGATTTCATCGGTCAGGTACGGCAGGCGTTGGAGAACATCGTCACGCTTCTGAAGGAAGCCGGCGCCGGGCCGGAGCACGTGGTGCGGCTCACCTGGTTCATCACGGACAAGCAGGCCTACGCCACCCGTCTGCGCGAACTGGGCGAGGCCTATCGCTCCGTCATGGGCCGCAACTTCCCGCCCATGAGCGTCGTTCAGGTCACCGCGCTCATCGAGGATGAAGCGAAGGTGGAGATCGAGGCCACGGCGGTCCTGCCCGATTAGCCGAACATGATTCAAGCGCCGTGCATCAGAAAACAACGCTCGGCGCTTTCACGATACTTGGGAGCCAAGCGCCCTCGCCCTTCGACAAGCTCAGGATGAGGGCTGTTTAGCCCGCTCAGAAAAGCGGTAGCGCCACGCGTGGCATATGCTCCTGCGTCCGCATTTCACGTTTCAAGAAAGCACGGAACTTCCAGTAACCCTCATCCTGAGCTCGTCGAAGGGCGAGGGTGCCTGGCGCCGTACCGGTGAGATTCATCGCCCAACGCCCAGTTCGCCGCCGTCCATCTCCCGCGCCGCATCCTCCCGCGCATTGCGGCGCAGCGTGTAGATGAATGCCGCCAGGAACAGCCCCGTCATCAAAAGCACGATTGTCGGCGCCGGCGCGCTATCGAGGAAGAAGCTCAGATAAACGCCGAAGAACGACGAGAACAGTGCAACTGCCAGGCTGACCATCAACATCCTGTCGAACCGCCTGACCAGCAGAAAGGCCACGGCCCCGGGCCCGATCAGAAGCGCGATCGCGAGGATAATGCCCACCGCCGTCAGTGCCGCGACGATGGTCAGCGAGAGGATGGCCAGAAGCCCGTAATGCAGCACCCGCACCGGCAGGCCGATGGCCTTTGCGTGCTGCCCGTCGAACGCATTCAGAAGCAGATCCCGGCGAAAGAGCACGATCGCCACGCAGACAAAAAGCGCGATAATCCCCGTCTGCGTGATGTCTCCCCACGTCACGCCCAGCATGTCGCCGAACAGGATATGGTCGAGATGCACCTCGGTCTGAATTTTGGTGTAGAGCAGCAGGCCGAGCCCGAACATGCCGGAGAAGACCACGCCCATGATCGTGTCTTCCTTCACACGGCTGTTTTCTTTCAGGTAACCGATGCCCACAACGCAGGTCATGCCGGCCACGAAAGCGCCGATGGCAAAAGGTATGCCGATAATATAGGCAATCACCACGCCCGGCAGCACCGCATGGCTCACGGCATCGCCCATCAGCGACCAGCCCTTTAGCACGAGAAAGCACGAGAGCAGCGCCATGGGCGCGGCAATCAGCACCGAAATGATGAACGCCTGCTGCATAAAGGGAAACGCGAAGGGCAGCATCAGCGCGTCGAAAAAGCCACTCATGCGCCCATCTCCCGCATCTCGCCTTCCAGCGCCTCACGGGCCCGCCTGCGCGCCGCCAGAAGCCCGTGCTTCGGCGCAAGGACAAAGGCCGTCAGAAACGCCAGCGTCTGCAGCACGACGATGATACCGCCCGTCGCCCCATCGAGAAAATAGCTCGCATAGGCCCCGATGAAGCTTGAGAGCGCGCCAATCGCCACCGCAATGGCCACGAGCCGCGGAAAACGATCCGTCAGGAGATAGGCCGTCGCCCCCGGCGTCACCACCATGGCGATGACGAGAAACGCGCCCACCGTCTGCATGGCGGCCACCGTGCAGGCACTCAGAAGCGTAAAGAAGATCAGCCGCAGAAAACCCGGATTGAGGCCGATGGAGCGCGCATGGTTCTCGTCGAAAAACGCGACCATCAGGTCCTTCCACTTGAATGCGAGGACCAGCAGAGTGACGCCGGAAATGATGACAAGCTGCAGCGTGTCCGATGGCGTGATCGCCAGCACATTGCCCAGAACGATGGTCTGGATGTTCACCGCCGCTGGCGAAAGCGAGACCATGAAGAGCCCAAGGCCGAAAAACGAGGTGAAGATCAGGCCAATGATGGCATCTTCACGCAGCTTGGTGCGCTGATTGAGAAAGAACATCGTACCGGCCGCAAGCCCGCCGGCAAAGAACGCGCCGATGGAAAACGGCAGGCCCAGCATGTAGGCGCCGGCTACTCCCGGCACGATGGAATGCGATAGCGCATCGCCAATCAGCGACCAGCCCTTGAGCATCAGATAAGCGGATAGGAAGGCACATACCCCGCCCACCAGCGCGCTCACCCACATGGCGTTGACCATGTAGCCATAGGAGAACGGTTCGAGCAGATAGGCGCTCATTTCCTGTCCCCTGCTTCCGGGGCGCCATCCTCATCGCCATAGATGACGAAGGGCCGCTCATCGTCGGTCAGAACCGTGAGCTTGCGGGAATCCTCTTCTGCGTCTTCATGCAGATCCGCCCCGCCAAGCGTGAACTGGCGCAGCACACCGCCAAATGCCTTTTCCAGATTGGCGCGGGTGAAAACGTCCGGTGTCAGCCCGGAAGCCAGCACCGTGCGGTTGATCAGAACGGTTCGATCGCAGAAGCGCGGCACACTGCCCAGATTGTGCGTCGAGACCAGCATGACATGCCCTTCCTCGCGTAACGCCTTCAGAAGCGCGATGATGGATTCTTCCGTGCGGACATCGACGCCGGTGAACGGCTCATCGAGCAGAATCACCCGTCCTTCCTGGGCCAGCGCCCGCGCCAGGAAGACGCGCTTCTTCTGGCCGCCGGACAGTTCGCCGATCTGACGCTTGCGGAAATCGGCCATGCCCACACGCTCGAGCGCCGCCTCAACCTTTTCATGATCGTGCCGGCGCGGCCAGCGCATGAAATTCATGTGGCCATAGCGGCCCATCATCACCACGTCCTCGACGAGAACGGGAAAGTTCCAGTCAACCTCCTCGGCCTGGGGCACATAGGCAACGACGTTGCGCTTCAGGGCCCGCCCTGCCGGCTGGCCCAGGATGCACACCTCCCCGCGGGCAAGCGGCACGAAGCCCATGATTGCCTTGAAGAGCGTGGATTTGCCGCTGCCATTGACGCCGACAAGCGCCGCGATCGTGCCGGTGGGGATTGAAAAACTGGCGTCACGCAGCGCCGTGTGACCGTTCCGATATGTAACCGTCACATCGCGAACATCAATGCCGGCGGATTTCGCCGCCGGCTTTCTGTCCCTGTTGATCACGGGTGCGTTCATTGCCCGCTCAGTCCTTCGGCGATCGTCTCACTCGTGACCCGCAGGAGGTCCAGATAGGTGGGCACCTCGCCGCTCGCATCGCTCAGCGAATCCACGTAGAGAACCCCGCCATACTTCGCGCCGGTTTCACGCGCCACCTGTTGCGCCGGATCGGGAGAAACCGTGCTTTCGCTGAAGACCGCCGGCGCCCTGGTTTCCCTGATCTGGTCAATCACGTGACGCACCTGTTGCGGCGTACCCTGCTGGTCGGCATTGATCGGCCAGATATAGAGCTCTTTCAGCCCGAAGTCGCGGGCAAGATAACTGAACGCACCCTCACTGGTGACGAGAACCCGGTGATCCTCGGGAATGGCAGCAAGCCTTTCGCGGATCGGATCAACAACCGCCTTGATCTGCGCCTTGTACGCTTCGGCATTTTTCGCATACACCCCGGCATTCTCCGGATCATGCTTCGAAAACGCGTCGCGAATGTTGTCGACATAGGTCAGCGCATCGCTCGGCGACATCCAGGCATGCGGGTTGGGCTTGCCCGTATAGGGACCCTCGCCAATGCTCATCGGCTCCACGCCCTGCGAGACCACCACGCTTGGAACATCCTTGAGATTGCGGAAGAAGCGCTCGAACCAGAGCTCGAGATTGAGCCCGTTCCACAGGATCAGGTCGGCATCCTGAGCCCGCAGAATATCGCCCGGTGTCGGCTGGTAATTGTGAATTTCCGCATTCGGCTTGGTGATCGATTCGACCACCGCCGCCTCGCCCGCAACGTTGCGTGCCATGTCGGCAATGACGGTAAATGTGGTGACCGCCTTGAAGCGCTCATCCTGAGCGAAGGCGGAGGTCGCGGCGAGTGCTGCGACGATGAAAGTGGCCAATCCCTTGGCTAAACGCATGAATATCCCCTGAAACACATCGAACTGCTGTGACTGTCTGAAGCTAGGCCGTATTTCTCAACTCGTCAATGCAATTGCAAATCGTTTGCAATAAAAAATCTGGAATGCTTAAACTGTGGGGTTTCATGAGGAGAAACTTGAGTACGAACAGATGGAATCTTTGCAACTGATTGTCATCTGGCGCATAGTTGCTCCATGAATCAGCATGCCAGTCATAAGCCGGATTATGAGAAGGAACTGCGCCGCGCCGGCGTTCGCATCACCCGGCCGCGCAAGGTGATTCTGCGGATTCTGACAGAAACGGACGATCATCCGGACGCCATGGAAATTTTCCAGCGTGCTTCGGCCATCGATCCGAGCATCTCACTATCGACCGTCTACCGCACCATGAAGCTTCTGGAAGAGATGGGGGCGATCCACCGCCATGCCTTCGAAGGCGGGCGCGCCCGTTTCGAGCAGGCCGATGGCGAGCATCATGATCACCTGATCGATATCGACACGGGTGATGTGATCGAATTTCATTCAAACCGGATCGAAGAGTTGCAGGAAGAGATAGCACGCGCCCTGGGTTACGATATCGTGCATCACCGGCTGGAGCTTTACGGCAGAAGACGCAGGAAACCCTGACCTCTAAACGCAAGAGCCGCCGTGGTGGAGGGGAAACCACGGCGGCCATGCTTGAAACACCGCGGCAGCCCGGAGAGGGGGGATGAGGCTGCCGCTATTTCGTCCGGAAAAGGCGGGGGACGAGCCTAGGCCGGACCACGGCGAAAAATTGCCGCTGTCTGTTATTTTGTGTTCGAACGTGGCTATTCAAGGGCACGAACATTACATCTTCGTAACAAACGCGTGATAGAAAGCGGTAGGCGGCGTTCGACCATGTCAGCACTCTTCTCCGAAAGGCGCTGAACCCCCCCTTTTCCGTGGACAGGCGCACCCTGCCGCGCTACCCGTACAGCCATGAAAAAAGGCGATCATCTTTTCCTCGTTGACGGCTCGGGCTACATCTTTCGTGCCTATCATGCACTGCCCCCGCTGACCCGCAAATCCGACGGCCTGCCGGTCGGTGCGGTGGCCGGCTTCTGCAACATGCTCTGGAAACTGCTGCAGAATGCGCGCGACACGGATGTCGGCGTCACACCGACGCATTTTGCGGTGATTTTCGACCATTCCTCGAAAACCTTCCGCAACGATCTCTACCCGGAATACAAAGCCAACCGCTCCGAACCGCCGGAAGACCTCGTGCCGCAGTTCGGCCTGATCCGCGAAGCGACACTGGCTTTCGACCTGCCCTGCATCGAAATGGCCGGTTTCGAGGCCGATGACCTCATTGCCACCTATGCCAGGCTTGCGAGTGAAGCAGGCGGCGAAACCACCATCATTTCCTCTGACAAGGACCTGATGCAGCTCGTCACCGATCGCGTCTCCATGTACGACCCGATGAAGGATCGCGAGATCCGGGTTCCGGAAGTGATCGAGAAATGGGGCGTTCCGCCCGAGAAAATGATCGACCTTCAGGCGCTGACAGGCGATTCGGTGGACAACGTCCCCGGCGTCCCCGGAATCGGTCCGAAAACGGCCGCGCAACTGCTCGAAGAGTATGGCGATCTCGACACGCTGCTTTCTCGCGCAAATGAGATAAAACAGAACAAAAGGCGCGAAAACCTGATCGAATTCGCCGAAAAGGCGCGCATTTCCCGCGAATTGGTGAAGCTCAGGATCGACGTTCCGGTCGAGCACGGGATCGACACGTTCGAGCTCGCTCCGCCCGACGGGCCGAAGCTGATCGGCTTCCTGAAAGCGATGGAGTTCTCCACCCTGACGCGCCGTGTGGCGGAAGCCACCGGCGCTGAAGTGGCGGAAATCGAAGCCGCTCATGGGGAGGTGGAAGCGGGCGAAAATGCCCACGGGCCGGACCTCGACCCCTCCCCCGCCGAGAGCGACGGTGACGCGGCAACCCCTGCGAAGCTTGCAGCCGGTATCGCAGAAGCTGGCGCAGCCCAGACTTTCGACCATGCCGGCTACGAATGCGTCCGCGATCTGGACACGCTGAAGCGCTGGATTGAGGAAGCCTGCGAGACCGGCATCCTCGCCTTCGACACCGAGACCACCTCGCTCGATCCGATGCAGGCGGAACTCTGCGGCTTTTCGCTCGCCACGAAACCCGGTCGTGCCGCCTATGTCCCGCTCAACCACAAGAGCGGCGACGGCGACCTTCTGGGTGGCGGGCTGATCGAGAACCAGATTCCGCAGCAGGACGCGCTGGAGGCGATCCGCGCCGTCATGGCCAATCCTGCCGTGCTCAAGATCGGCCAGAACCTCAAATATGACTGGCTGCTGATGTATCGACTCGGCGTGGAGATCGTCGGCGTCGACGACACCATGCTCATGTCCTATGTGCTCGATGCCGGAACCGGCAGCCACGGCACGGTGAGCCACGGCATGGACGCGCTCTCCGAACGCTGGCTGGGTCACAAACCCATCCCCTACAAGGAACTGACGGGAACGGGCCGCAAGCAGCTCACCTTCGACATGGTCGATCTGGAGCGCGCCACCGCCTACGCCGCCGAAGATGCCGACATCACCCTCCGGCTCTGGCAGGTGCTGAAGCCGCGGCTTGCCGCCGAAGGCCTCGTTTCCGTCTATGAGCGGCTCGAACGGCCCATGATCCCGGTGATCGGCCGCATGGAGCATCGCGGCGTCGCCGTCGACCGGCAGATTCTTTCGCGGCTTTCAGGCGATTTCGCACAGACGGCAGCGGGCATCGAAGACGAGATCTACGAGCTGGCCGGTGAACGCTTTACCATCGGCTCGCCCAAGCAGCTTGGCGAGATCCTGTTCGGCAAGATGGGCCTTCCGGGCGGCAGCAAGACGAAGACCGGCCAGTGGTCGACTTCGGCGCAGGTGCTCGAAGACCTTGCAGCCGCGGGCCATGAGCTCCCGCGCAAGATCGTCGACTGGCGCCAGGTCACCAAGCTCAAATCCACCTATACGGATGCCCTGCCGGGCTACATCAACCCTGAAACCAAGCGGGTGCACACCTCCTACGCACTCGCTTCCACCACGACCGGACGCCTCTCATCGTCCGAACCGAACCTGCAGAACATCCCGATCCGCACCACAGAGGGCCGTAAAATCCGCACCGCCTTCGTGGCACCGGAGGGCGCCAGGCTGATTTCGGCCGACTACAGCCAGATCGAACTGCGCGTGCTCGCCCATGTGGCGGATATCCCCGAGCTCAAGAAAGCCTTTGCCGACGGGCTCGATATTCACGCCATGACGGCGTCGGAAATGTTCGATGTGCCGGTTGAAGGCATGCCGCCAGAGGTGCGCCGCCGCGCCAAGGCAATCAATTTCGGCATCATCTACGGTATCTCGGCCTTTGGCCTGGCCAATCAGCTTGGCATTCCGCGCGAAGAGGCCAGCGCCTATATCAAGCGCTATTTCGAGCGTTTTCCCGGCATCAAGGACTATATGGATTCCACCAAGGCCCAGGCACGCGAGCAGGGCTATGTGGAGACCGTGTTCGGCCGCCGGGCACACTACCCCGAGATCCGCTCCTCAAACCCGCAACTGCGCGCCTTCAACGAACGTGCGGCGATCAACGCGCCGATCCAGGGCTCGGCAGCCGACATCATCCGCCGCGCGATGGCGCGCATGGAAAACGCCCTTGCCGATGCCGGTCTTGAAGACGTGCAGATGCTGCTTCAGGTGCATGACGAACTGATCTTTGAAGCGCCGGAAAGCAAGGTGGAGAAGGCCATTCCCGTTATCTGCGAGGTCATGGAGAACGCGGCACTTCCCGCACGCGCCCTCTCCGTTCCCCTACAGGTCGAGGCGCGCGCGGCAAGCAACTGGGACGAAGCCCACTGACACGATGATGCTTCTGGGACTCGATCTGACCGTCATCGCCTCTTTCGCTCTGGCGTCCACGCTGATCGAGCTCACACCCGGCCCCAACATGGCCTATCTGGCGCTGATATCCGCATCGGAGGGCCGCCGCGCCGGGTTTGCCACCGTCGCCGGTGTTGCGCTCGGGCTCGGCATTGTCGGCATTGTCGCAGCCCTCGGGGTCGCTCAGATCATTCAGGCATCCGTGCTGCTCTATGAGGGCCTGCGCTGGGCGGGCGTTCTGTTCCTGCTCTATCTGGCCTGGGATGGCTGGCGCCAGGGCACTGACGTGGTCTCGGCAGGCGACAGGCCGGACGGACAACACTTCCTGCGCGGGCTGGTCACCAACCTGCTCAACCCGAAGGCTGCCGTCTTCTACATCGCGGTGCTGCCGACCTTCGTCAATCCGCTGGAGCCGCTCACACCGCAGACCATGCTTCTGACGATGGTCTATGTGGGCGTTGCGACGCTGATCCACGGGCTTATCGTTTTGCTAGCAAGCCGCTTGCAGCCCTTTTTGACCGACCCGCGGCGAGAACGCATCGCGCGGCGGACGCTTTCTGCTCTGCTCGCGCTTGTCGCCCTGTGGTTCGGCTGGTCGACTGCGCGCTGAGCACGAAAAGACCCCGCTGCAGGAGCGGGGTCTCGCATTTCAGATGGCCGCTTGTGAATAGAGCATCGGACCGAAAAGTGGAATCCGGCTTTCGGGCTGTTCCGATGCTCCATCAATAGTTTAGATCGTCCTTTGTGCGTCCGGATGGACGCACGGCGATCCTGCGTTCACCAAAGTTCGTAGCGCAGACCCACACGGATTTCGTGCGTCGACAGGCCGCTGTCGGTGCCCTGAATTCCGGTAGCTCCGGCCGCCGCCGTGGCGGCATCCCAGCCAAACATCTGACCGCCGTCGATATTGCGATAGCGATAACCCAGATCGACCTTCATGTTGTTGGAGAAATCGTAGGAAACGCCAGCCATCAAGGCATAGGTAAAGCGCCAGTCGGACTCGCCAGCATGGGTGGTCGTGCCGACAAGACCGGTGCCACCGCAACTTCCGCCCACGCAGTATGAGCTGTTGGAGAGATCATCCCAGCGAAGATAGGTGTAACCGATGCCTGCACCGACATAAGGCGTGAAGCCGACATAGGTGCCAAGGTCAACATATCCATTGAGAAGCATGGAGTATCCGGTCACCTCGGACGAATCCTCTGACCGGCAGGTGGTACCGCCCGGGCTTCCCGGGCAGGGAGACGCGCTTGAGGTCGTGCCGCTGAAATCAGCCGAAAAACGGTCCAGCGTCACATCGGCGCGAAGCCAGTCCGTGAAGGAATAGCCGGCGCCGATGCCGAACGTGAAATTGTCGGATAAGGAAACGCTGTCGAACGACGCCGATCCATAGCTGACACCGTCAAATGTCCGGTAGGTGAAGGGATCCTTCGCCTCGGTCTTCAGCGAATAGCCGATGTCGCCGCGCAGATACCAGCCACTGCCGATCTCCACCGGCACCACGTCAGGCGCCTGATCGATGATGATTGGTGGATCATAGTCAGCGGCGGCTGCCGCGCCGATCGAAATCAGCGTCAGGCATACCGAAGAAGCAAGCAAACGGGTGATGGTGCGCATAATCCGAACTCCGCAAAATGCGACGGATAAACGCTGCCCCCGCCGCTGTTGGAGAGCATTGTTAACCATTCGGGTTAAGCCGAGGTTAAGGCTAACGCAGGGTTACCGCACTTGCTCAGAACCACCGCGCAAACAAAAAACCGCCCGGCGCAAAGCCGGGCGGTCGAAATTCCAACTGGCTGATTTTACTTATAAACCGGCGGTTCAAACGGCGGCGGGTCGTAGCTGACCACCTGCGGCTGTGCACAGTTCGAGTTGCCGCCGAACTGGTAGCGCAGGCCGGCGCGTGCCTCGTGCACGTTGAAGCCATCGTCAAAGCCCGGTGCAACGCCCGAAGCGTATTCGAACATGCGGCCGCCTGCGACGCGCGTGAAGCGATAGCCCATATCGAGATTGAGGTTTTCGGTGAGGCAGTAAGAGGTACCCGCCATCAGCGAGTAGGCAAAACGCCAGTTGCTGGAGCCCTCATGCACGGTAGTGCTGCCACCCGATATCGAGTTCGTCAGATCGTCCCACATGATGTAGGCGCCACCGATACCCGCACCGACATAGGGCGTGAACCCGTAATAGGTGCCGAGATCCACATAGGCGTTGGCCATCAGGAGCCAGGCGCTGTAAGCCGACGTATCCGTGGAAACACAGGGACTAACGCCGCAGGTGCCCGAGGTGGAGCCGGTGAAGTCGGACTTGAACCAGTAGTCCGCCGTCAGGTCGGCGCGCAGGTATTTGTTGATCTGGTAGCCGATACCGGCCCCGAGCGACATGGCGCCCTTGAGGTCTGTCGTATCGAAGGAGGCCGTTCCGCCGCGAAGGCCGCCCGGCGCGTCTCCATAGGTGATGTATTCGGTGCCCCGCAGCTTCGACCAGTGATAGTCGATGTCGCCGCGAATATACCAGCCGCCGAAGGACGGAGCCGGATCCGGCTGGATCACGGGCGGCAGGGGTTCGGGAGCTTCGATGATCGGTGGCTCATACAGATCTGCAGCATAGCCCGCGGTCGGAGCGATTAGCAGCAAGGCCGCCCCGAAGACCTTCATAGACTTCAACATATCTTCCCATCCTTGGCGTTGCCGCGCCCCCCTGGGCACAGTGGCAAATTGCAACTCGCCCGGAGTATTTGAGGAAAAAAGTTAAATACGCCTTAACCCTAAGCCTTAACCACGTTCGACATGCACGTTTTGCGGGAATTGCATGATCAAGGGACGAAAGCGCCCCATTTGTGCCGGGCCGGGAAGGCCACCGAACAGGTGAAGGAAGACATCCACCCTGCCGTGGGCAGACAGATGAGGGCAACCGACAGCTTTAAGCGAACACGCAACACCGGAACGAAAAAAGCCGGCGCTGAGCACCGGCTTTTCCACTGTCTCTGTTCTGCCGCGTCAGGCTGCGTTCTTCGAATCGGCGATTGCGTTGATCACGTCATCCACCACGCTTTCAACCAGCGCCGGATCGTCAGCCTCGGCCATCACGCGGATAAGCGGTTCGGTGCCGGACGGGCGGATGACGAGCCGTCCCTTGCCGCCGAGCCGGGCCTCGGCCTCGGCAATGGCCGACTTGACCGGCGCCGATTCGAGTGGCTTCCCGCCGGAGATACGCACATTTTTCAACAGCTGCGGAACCGGCTCGAATTTCTTGCAGACCTCGCTGGCCGGGCGGTTCTCGCGCTTGATGCAGGCCAGCACCTGCAGCGCCGCCACCAGCCCGTCTCCCGTGGTGGAGAAATCCGAGAGGACGACATGGCCTGACTGCTCTCCACCGACATTCAGCCCATTGGCACGCATGCGCTCGACCACATAGCGGTCGCCAACCTTCACCCGGTGCAGATCGAGCTTCAGATCGCCCATAAAGCGCTCAAGCCCGAGATTGGACATGACAGTGGCGACAACACCCCCGCCCTGCAGCTTGCCGGCCTTGTGCCAGGACTGGGCGATGAGCGCCATGATCTGGTCGCCATCGATCACCGTGCCGTTCTCATCGACGATGACCACGCGATCGGCATCGCCATCGAGTGCGATGCCGATATCGGCCCGCACCTCATGAACCTTCTTGGCAAGGCCGAGCGGATGCGTGGAGCCGCAATCCTCATTGATGTTGACGCCGTTCGGCTCGTCATTGATCGCCACCACTTCGGCGCCGAGTTCCCAGAGCACGGCAGGGGCAACCTTGTAGGCGGCACCATTGGCGCAGTCGACCACGATGCGCAGCCCCGAAAGAGACATGGAGCGCGGCAGGGTGCGCTTGGCAAACTCGATATAGCGGTCATGGACACCGTCGACACGTTTTGCCCGGCCCAGCCCGCCATTATCGGCAAGCGCCAGCTCGACCTCCTTGTCGAGCATCGCCTCGATGCGGCCTTCGATCTTGTCGGAGAGCTTGTAGCCGTCCGGGCCGAAGAGCTTGATACCATTGTCGTAATAGGGATTGTGCGAGGCCGAGATCATCACGCCGATATCGGCGCGCAGCGACCGCACCAGCATGGCAACAGCCGGGGTCGGTATGGGCCCAAGCAGGAAGACGTCCATGCCGGCGGCGCAAAAGCCCGAAACCAGCGCGTTCTCGATCATATAACCGGAAAGCCGCGTGTCCTTGCCGAGCACCACACGGTGGCGATGACTGCCATTCTGAAACGAAAGGCCAGCCGCCATGCCGACCTTCATCGCAATTTCGCCCGTCATCGGGAAGCGGTTCGCGCGACCACGAATCCCGTCCGTACCAAAGTATTTTTTTGCCATTTTACCCTTGCTGCCCGTTCGGCGCACTTTGTCTGGTTTTTCTGTCAAAGCGGCGTCCCTCGCTCACTCTTTGCCACAGGAGCAGCACTCGTTTGCATCAAATTCTGTGAGACAGTGTAACGCTTTTCAAATAAACGTCTGCTTGCGAATTATGCTTAATAGCAAGTTAAGAGGCAGGACAACCCTGCAAACTCAACCGTAGCGCGACTTTGGTTTGGTCAAACCATAGCAAAAAGCCGTGAAACGGTGTTCACGGCTTTTTAGAAGTGACGTCCGTCCGAAGGACGGTTCTTCAACCCTGCGGCTGTGGCTCCATGCCGCCTTCGGGCTCATCGCCGCCCTTTTTCTGCCCCTGGGACCGCGTGCCTGTCTTCGGCACGGCCGAGCCGCGGGACGGGGGCGTGTCGTCGCCGGAATCGCGCGACGGCTTCTCACCCTTGAGCAGCGCCTGAATTTCGTCGCCCGAAAGCGTCTCATACTCCAGCAGCCCTTCGGCGATGGCGATCCAGCCCTTTTTCTTCTTGGTCAGGATATCGCGGGCGGTCGTGTAGGCTTCATCGATCAGACGGCGCACTTCACTGTCGATCTTCTGCTGCGTTTCCTGCGACATGTTCTGCTGGCGCGCCACGGAATGGCCCAGGAACACCTCTTCCTGGTTTTCGCCATAAGCCACCTGGCCGAGCTCGTCGGAGAAGCCCCACTGGGTGACCATGGCGCGGGCAAGCTTCGTCGCCTGTTCGATATCGGAGGAAGCACCGGAGGTGATGTTCTCCTTGCCGAACTTGAGCTCTTCGGCCACGCGTCCGCCCATCATAATGGCAAGGCGCGAAATCATCCACTTGTAGCTCATCGAGTAGCGGTCGCCCTCGGGAAGCTGCATGACCATGCCGAGCGCACGCCCGCGCGGTATGATCGTCGCCTTGTGGACGGGATCCGCCTTCGGCACGTTGAGAGCAACGATGGCGTGACCGGCCTCGTGATAGGCGGTCAGTTCCTTCTCTTCCTGGGTCATGGCGTGCGAACGACGCTCGGCGCCCATCATGACCTTGTCCTTGGCGTCTTCGAATTCCTGCATGGTGACGAGGCGCTTGTTGCGCCGGGCGGCCATCAGGGCAGCCTCATTGACGAGGTTGGCGAGGTCCGCACCGGAAAAGCCCGGTGTCCCGCGTGCAACAATCTTGAGATCGACATTCGGCGCCATCGGCACATTGCGCACATGCACTTTCAGGATTTTCTCACGGCCGGCCACATCCGGGTTCGGCACCACGACCTGGCGGTCGAAACGGCCCGGACGCAGAAGCGCGGGGTCCAGAACGTCCGGACGGTTGGTGGCTGCGATCAGGATAATGCCTTCATTGGCCTCGAAACCATCCATCTCGACGAGAAGCTGATTCAGCGTCTGCTCACGTTCGTCGTTACCGCCGCCGAGACCGGCACCGCGATGACGGCCGACCGCATCGATTTCGTCGATGAAGATGATGCAGGGCGCGTTTTTCTTGGCCTGCTCGAACATGTCGCGCACGCGGGACGCGCCGACACCGACGAACATTTCCACGAAATCCGAACCCGAAATGGTGAAGAACGGCACATTGGCCTCACCCGCCACCGAGCGGGCAAGAAGCGTCTTGCCGGTTCCGGGGGGGCCGACAAGCAGCACGCCACGCGGAATCTTGCCGCCGAGACGCTGGAATTTCTGCGGATCGCGCAGGAACTCGACGATTTCCTCAAGATCTTCCTTGGCTTCATCGACACCCGCCACATCCTGGAAGGTGACGCGGCCATGCGCTTCGGTCAGGAGCTTGGCCTTCGACTTGCCGAACCCCATGGCGCGGCCCGAGCCCGACTGCATCTGGCGCATGAAGAATATCCACACGCCAAGGATCAGGATCATGGGCAGCCACGAGACAAGATAGCCGAGGAACGAGTTGGAACCGTCGCTTTCAGGCCGGGCATTGATCGTAACACCGCGCTCTTCAAGACGCTGCACCAGCGAGGGATCGCCCGGAGAGTAGGTCTGGAAGGGGGTGCGATTGCCCGTATAGGTGCCGGTGATGCGATCGCCCGTGATCGTCACCGATTCAACGCTTCCCGACGAAAGCTCTTCCAGAAACTGCGAATACGCGATATCGCGCGTCGCACCGCGCTGCTGGGGAGCCTGGAACAGGTTGAAGAGCGCAATCAGCAGAACGGCGATAATCGCCCAGAGCGCAAAGTTTCTGTAATTCGGATTCATATAAGTCCCGCATACTCGCCGAAGCCCGGCGATCGTCCGTTTTTCATGGTCAGGATTAACATAGGGAGCCGGTGCTTCCTTGCCAAGCCAAGGCGCCCCACCTGCTCACCTTTAGGTTAAGCTTCCATGCCGAATGTGGTGCGCTCATGGCAGTTTTAGAACTGTTTTGCCGCCAACCAGTCGAATGAGGGCGTGCGCGACGTCAATATCGAAGGATGGAAGCAGGTGCGCCCATGGGGCTGGCACGCCGATCCCGTTTCCCGGCACCGCCATACGCGCGGGTCCAATGCAGACATCGCCGCGCCACAGAGCCGGTTCGGCAAATTGCGCTGCAAAAAGAAGATCCTGCGGCAGGGTGGGGTTCGCCTCCGGCAAAAGATCGCGTGCTGCAGCGCCAAACGGAGCAATGTGCAGGCCCTCCGGCGCGGAAAGCCTGTAGCGTCGATCCCATAGCCCCTCCCGCGTCGCTCCGCTTCCTGTCGGCAGGTTGCGCCGTTCGCGGTGAAGGTAGATGCCGCTTGCACGCCGGTCGATCACCGCCCGCGACAATGTGGCGCAAACCCCGGCGCGCAGCCCGGCAAGCACCCGGGCCGATGGCTCTTCGGAAGGCAGATGAAGAGCGCCGCCAGCCATCGCCGTCAGCACCCGCAGGGCATAGAGCGCAGCCTCGGCGTCCGCGTCCTCGACAAACGCCGGATCAACGCGATAGAGCCCCGGTGCCATACAGCGCGCATGATCACTGATCAGATGTGCTGCGCGCGCGCCAAGCGCAATACGCCCCGCGGCGGCGGTCTCGGCTTCCATAATCCGGCTGGCCGCCATTTCGGCAGTCAGCGACCGGCGCACGCGCACGCGCTCATAGGCCGTATCGTCATTGGTCGGGTCGTCGATCCAGCGCACATCCCGCGATGCCAGATAGCTGCGCAGATCGGCGCGGCCGTGAGAAAGCAGCGGCCGGACAAACCAGATCGCACCGTCATAGAGTGAAGCAGGGGCAATCCCCGCGCTGCCCAGCCCCGTGCCGCGCCCGGCGCGCATGGCAACAGTCTCGGCCTGATCGTCACGCGTGTGGCCGGTGAAAACGAGCCCGGCACCCGCCTCACGTGCCGCCTGCGCCAGAAGTGACAGCCGTGCCGAGCGCGCGGCAGCGGAAATGCCCGTCGCCGGCTTTTCGCCGCGCCAGACCATTGTGCGATGGGCAATGCCGCGGCTGGCGCAAAGGGCAGCGACAAAGCGCGCCTCCTCGGCCGCCTCGGCTCGCAGGGCGTGATCCACCGTCACCGCAGTGAGGGCCGGAGCGCCTGCCTGCAAATCAAGGAATTCTTTCAAAAGGAGAAGAAGGGCGAGGGAGTCGCCACCGCCGGAAACCGCTGCAATCACCCCGGTCTGTCGGGAAAATGCGATACCGTCGAAGATCTGTCTCGGATCTGGCTGCATCGCCGGGTTCAGCAACCCGCGAGCGCCTGTTCCTGCTTCACGCGCTCACGCAGCGCCGTGGAAACATCAGGGTATTTCTGACCAATTTCATTATAGGTGACGCAGGCCACGTCGCGCTGGTTCATCGCCGCCAGCGAAATGCCAAGCTTGAGAAGCATGTCGGGCGCCTTGTCGGCCGAAGGATATTCGCGGCTCGCGCGCAGAAAAATCTCGGCGGCGTCGCGGTAACGGTCCTGCCCCAGAAGGGATTCCCCAAGCCAGAAATGTGCATCCGGCGTGCGGGTGTCGCCCGGGAAACGCTCGATGTGCTGACGGAACCCGGCCTCCGCCGTTTTGTAATCGCCCGACAGGATGAATTCGTAGGAATTCCTGTAAAGTTCTTCCGGATCATCGGCAGAGGGGAGCGATGCCATCTGATCACCCTGCCCGATCGGCCCGATCTCGCCCGACCGGGTGAGGTCGATGGGCTCGCCGACTTCGCCGCCGACAATGTTGCCGTTCGCATCGAAGCGGACACTTCCAAGTGTGCGCGGTGGCTCACCCACGGTCGGCGCGTCCCGTGACGCGCTTTGTGTACCGCTTTCCATGCCGTTCGCCGTGTCGCCCCCGAGGCCGCCGTCTGACGGCATGCGCTCGGTTCGCTGATCGGGCAAACCACCGGCAGGCGCGGCACCCGACCCGCCGTTCTTTTCCAGTTCCTGGAAGCGGAATTCATTGTCTTCCTGCATCCGCCGGAGCTGATCCTGCATTTGCAGAATCTGGAAATTCAACTCTTCCACCCGCCCGTTGAGCTGGCGCACCTGCTCTTCCAGGCCGCTGACACGCGGGTCTCCCGCCTGAGCAAGAATGACATTTCCGCCATTCTGCTTGGCAAACCCCGTCGAGGGAAGCGCCGCAGGGCCAAGCGCCAACGCCTGCCCCGCCATGAGAAACGGCAACGCCAGAACGCCGCCGAGAACCGTTCGCAAAAACATTCCACTCTCGCTTTCGCAATAGACAACGGGGCTGTTCATCGCCCCATTTGCTCTTTATCAGGGCGCGAGACTTCGGCCAAATTTTGATTTTTGATGTCTGACGCCGAATGCAGGGGCGCATTTCGTACTCGAAAGCGGCCACATAAACCGCTATATGGCGCCTCAAAGGACTAGGAATGGCACGCATCTATCAGACACGGGCCTGGGAAAGCCAGCTTTCGCCTTCGCTTCAGGAGATGGAGCTACTGGCGCTTGAATCCTATGCGAATTTTCCCGATGACTTCCGCACGCTGACCGGCGAGATCATCATCCAGGTGGCCGAGTTTCCCACGGAGGAGATCATGGACGATCTCGCTCTGGAGACGCCTTTCGACCTGCTCGGTCTGTTTGAAGGGCGCGGCATCGCCGAACGCTGGAACCCGGCGACCGGCGAGGGCCCCAACCGCATCACCCTCTACCGCCGTGCGATCCTCGACTATTGGGCCGAGAACGAAGAAACGCTGGGAGATATCGTCAACCACGTGCTCATTCACGAGGTCGGCCATCATTTCGGCTTATCCGACGACGATATGGCCCGGATCGAAGAGGCCGTTGCCTGACCCTGTAGCATCGGACCGAAAAGTGGAATCCGGTTTTCGGGCTATTCCGATGTTCCATCAATCGTTTAGATCGTCCTGCGTCCATCCGGACGCACAAAGGACGATCTAAAGGCGAACCATCCGCGTCTTGTTCATGCACAGGCGCAGTGTTCGGAACATGTAGAACAGCAGCCCGATTCCAAACGTGATAACGGTCAGAACGATCCAGAGGATCACGTGCCCGATGATTTCGGCAAGGTTGAGTTCGCACTCAAGCCTGGCGATGGCATGCCCTTCCCGGTTGATCAGGTAGGTCTTGTTGATGATCGACTTGTAGAAATAGTAGATCGCGAAGAATGCGCCGATCCCGAGCGTGACAACAGAGACAACCGCCCAGATGATTATATAGCCGGTCGCCTCCATGATTGAGTAGTTGCAACGCAACCGCACGGAGCCACTCTCTTCCGGTGAGTGATTTCCTGCATTGACGATATTGATCGTGTTCATTTCGTCCCCCTCCCTTGCCCGAAGAGAGGAAAGCAAGAAACGAACCGGGGCGCAACTTTAATTACACTAGTAGTCGCCGATCTTCATCTCCGGCGTGTATTCCAGCCCGTCGATTTCCTTGTAGACGGCCTGGCCGCATCGCATCGATTTGGCCTCGGCATCATAGGCATAGCTGGGGGAACCGTGGAGCAGCCAGCCCCTGTTCAAAGCCACCGTCACCTTGTGACAGAAGCTGGCATCGTCCGGGCCGGTCAAAAAGCGATAGAGCCTCATCGGGCCGTCTCCCCACTCTCTTTCAGTCTGATTGCTCTGGCGCGCTCGAGCAGTGTCTGCGCCATCTCCAGGTGCAGGCGCTCCACCATGCGTCCGTTCAGGGAAATCACGCCGCGTCCGGCGTTTTCGGGATCTGCGAAGGCGGCAACGATGGCCTCGGCCTCGGCAATGGCTTCGGAGGAAGGTGCAAAAACCGCATTGGCCGGCGCGATCTGCGCCGGGTGGATGAGCGTCTTGCCGTCGAAACCCATCGACCGCGCCTCCCGACAGCCTTTCCCGAATGCGTCGAGGTCGCGGAAATCATTGGAAACGCCATCAAGCACCGAGATGCCGCCGGCCCGCGCCGCCATGACAAGCTGGAAAAGGAACGGCGCCAGATAGCGGCGATCTTCCGTCAGTTCGACGCCGGTTTCCTTGGCAAGGTCGTTCGTGCCGGCAACGAGACAGGAAAGGCGCGCAGCCGGATCGCGCCCGAGCTCCGCGATCGGCCCCAGATTGAGCACGGCGCGCGGTGTCTCGATCATGGCCCAGAGCTTCAGACTGCGCGGCGCATCGGTTTCATCAAGCGCCGCATCCGCGTCGAGAATGTCACGGGGGCCATTCACCTTGGGCAGGAGAATGGCATCGGGCTTCACCGCGCGCGCAGCCAGAAAATCTTCCGTTCCCCAGATGCTGGAGAGCGCATTGATGCGCACGACGACCTCGCAGCGCGGACGATCCCCGCCATTCAGAAAGTCGCGCAGCCTCTCGCGCGCATCCAGTTTTTCTTCCGGTCCGACGGCATCTTCCAGATCGTAGATCACCGCGTCGCAGGCAAGCGTTGCGCTTTTGACCAGCGCCTTTTCATTGCTGGCGGGCACGTAAAGAACCGAGCGGCGAAGCTGTGCTGGATGATGATGCATATCCGTTTCATGGCCCAGTACTGCATTCGAAGCAAGACAGGACAATTGGTCGAAGGAAAACTTCCTTGCACAATCCGAATGGAAGAAAGATTTCCATTCTGCGCAGCAGGATGGCAAGGCCGATCGGCCGCCGGCGCCTGTGCGCCGAAAGCCAGGGGCGCGGATGCGCCCGCCCGGCGCTTGAGGGACAAAAACCAAGAGAGCTTTGCTTTGCCGGGTCGGCTTGTGTATTGAGAGGCGGCAGATAAAATGGCCGCGCAGACAACGGACCAGGATTCATGGACAAGTTTACCAAGCTGACGGGCGTCGCCGCGCCCATGCCGATCGTCAATGTCGACACCGACATGATCATTCCGAAGGATTATCTCAAGACGATCAAGCGCACCGGCCTCGGCGCCGGGCTTTTCGCCGAAATGCGTTTCAACGAAGATGGTTCCGAGAACCCGGACTTCGTGCTCAACAAGCCGGCCTACCGCAACGCCAGCATTCTCGTCGCCGGCGACAATTTCGGCTGCGGTTCGAGCCGTGAACATGCCCCGTGGGCGCTGCTCGATTTCGGCATTCGCTGCGTCATCTCCACCAGCTTCGCCGACATTTTCTACAACAACTGCTTCAAGAACGGCATTCTGCCCATAAAGGTCAGCCAGGAAGAACTGGACATGCTTATGGACGACGCACAGCGTGGTTCCAATGCGACGCTGACCATCGATCTTGAAGAGCAGGAAATCCGCGGCCCGGACGGTGGCGTGGTGAAGTTCGAGATCGACGCCTTCAAGCGGCACTGCCTGCTGAACGGCCTCGACGACATCGGCCTCACCATGGAGAAGGCTCCGGCCATCGAGACCTTCGAGAACAAGTATACGGAAAGCCATCCGTGGGCGTAAGCCGGGATGACAGAGGCGGCCAGCGCCGCCTCATCTCCACAGGATCTCCCTTCGAGAAGACCGCAGGCTACAGCCGCGCGGTCGTTGATGGAGACTGGTGTTTCGTTTCCGGCACCACGGGCTATGACTATGCAACCATGGCCATGCCCGACAGCGTGGAAGAGCAGACACGCAACTGCCTTTCCACCATTCGCGCAGCGCTGACCGAGGGCGGCTTCGAGCTCGCCGACGTGGTGCGCGCGCATTACTACGTAACCAGCCGCTCTTATGTATCCCGGGTCTTCCCGATCCTGGGCGAAGCCTTCGGCGATATCCGGCCAGCAGCCACCATGATCGTCTGCGAGCTCAACGAGCCGGAGATGAAGATCGAGATCGAGGTGACAGCGCTCAGGCGCAACCGTACCGCTTCCTGACCTGCCAGCCTTGCGCAATCCGGCGCGGCAGATTAGCAAGTCCCTCGAATTACCAGTTCGAGAGGCATTCCATGGCAACGCGCAAACTCCTTCTTCTCCCCGGCGACGGCATCGGCCCCGAGGCAATGGCCGAGGTCAAGAAACTCATCGACATGATGAACGCCGACTTCAACGCCGGGTTCGAGACCGAGGAAGGCCTCGTGGGCGGCTGCGCCTATGATGCGCACGGTCAGTCGATCTCCGATGCCGACATGGACAAGGCCATGGCGGCGGATGCCGTGCTGTTCGGCGCGGTCGGCGGTCCCAAGTGGGACGGCGTTCCCTATGAGCTCCGTCCGGAGGCCGGCCTTCTGCGCCTGCGCAAGGAGATGGAGCTGTTCGCCAATCTGCGTCCGGCCATCTGCTACCCGGCGCTGGCCGCCACGTCCTCCCTCAAGCCGGAAGTCGTCGAAGGCCTCGACATCCTCATCCTGCGCGAGCTGACCGGCGGCGTGTATTTCGGCGAGCCCAAGGAGATCATCGACCTTGGCAATGGCCAGAAGCGCGGCATCGACACGCAGGTCTACGACACGTACGAGATCGAACGCATTGCCGGCGTGGCCTTCGAGCTTGCCCGCACCCGGAGCAACAAGGTCTGCTCCATGGAAAAACACAACGTCATGAAGTCGGGCGTCCTCTGGAAAGAGGTCGTCGCCAACACGCACAAGGCGAAGTATTCCGACGTCGAGCTGACCCACATGCTGGCCGACGCCGGCGGCATGCAGCTCGTGCGCTGGCCCAAGCAGTTCGACGTCATCGTCACCGACAATCTGTTCGGCGACATGCTGTCTGACGTTGCCGCCATGCTCACCGGCTCGCTCGGCATGCTGCCTTCGGCCTCACTTGGCGCACCGGACGAGAAGACCGGCTCGCGCAAGGCGCTCTACGAGCCGGTACATGGTTCCGCACCGGACATCGCCGGCCAGGGCATCGCAAACCCGATCGCCATGATCGCTTCCTTCGCCATGTGCCTGCGCTATTCCTTCAACATGGTTGAAGAGGCAGACCGCCTGGAGAAGGCCATCGCTGCGGTTCTGGAAGACGGCCTGCGCACCCGCGACCTCATGTCTGAGGGCATGACCGAGGTTGGCACCATGGCAATGGGCGATGCCATCGTGGCCAAATACAAGGCGCTCGCCTGAACCCTGTTTGCGGCCGGCATGGCCGGCCGCGCACGCTATTTCGTTGACTTGCGCCTGATTCAGCGTAAAACAACGCGCGGAAACGGAGACCCCTTTGCCATGCGCGCGCATCACGAAGCGCCATCTGCACAAAGTTTTTTGAACGCAGCCGGGAACGGCAGCGTCGGTCTCTGCTTTACCAAAACGACAGCCAAAACGACGACCAAAACGGTCTGACGCCTCGGCTGCTCGTTCTCTCCCCGGGCCTAGCCGGGGAGAAGATGCCTGCTGGCTGCAGGCCTTCAAATCAAAGCCAAGCGGAGAGAGACAGGAGTTAAAAACCACATGGGTTTCAAGATAGCTGTCGCCGGCGCCACGGGGAATGTCGGCCGCGAAATGCTCAATATCCTCGAAGAGCGCGGCTTCCCGGCAGACGAGATCGTCCCGCTTGCTTCCCGCCGTTCCGTCGGCACCGAGGTTTCCTACGGCGACAAGACGCTGAAGGTTAAGGCACTCGAGTCCTACGACTTTTCCGACACCGACATCTGCCTGATGTCGGCCGGTGGTTCGATCTCCAAGGAGTATTCTCCTAAGATCGGAAAGCAGGGCTGCGTCGTGATCGACAATTCGTCGGCCTGGCGCTACGACCCGGACGTGCCGCTGATCGTTCCTGAAGTGAACCCCGACGCGGTCGACGGCTTCACCAAGAAGAACATCATCGCCAATCCGAACTGTTCCACGGCGCAGCTTGTGGTCGCGCTGAAGCCGCTGCATGAGGCAGCGACGATCAAGCGCGTTGTCGTGTCCACCTATCAGTCGGTTTCCGGCGCGGGCAAGGAAGGCATGGACGAGCTGTTCGAGCAGACGCGCGCCGTTTTCGTCGCCGATCCGATCTCGACCAACAAGTTCACCAAGCGCATCGCCTTCAACTGCATTCCCCATATCGACGTCTTCATGGAAGACGGCTTTACGAAGGAAGAGTGGAAGATGGTCGCCGAGACCAAGAAGATGCTCGACCCGAAGATCAAGCTCACGGCCACCTGTGTGCGCGTGCCGGTGTTCATCGGCCATGCGGAAGCCGTGAACCTGGAGTTCGAGAAGCCGATCACGGCCGACGAGGCGCGCGAGATCCTGCGCGAAGCGCCGGGCTGCCAGGTGATCGACAAGCGCGAGGACGGCGGTTACGTGACGCCTTACGAGAGCGCCGGCGAAGACGCCACCTATATCAGCCGCCTCCGTGAAGATCCGACGGTCGACAACGGCCTGGCGCTTTGGGTTGTCTCCGACAATCTGCGCAAGGGCGCTGCCCTCAACACGGTTCAGATCGCCGAGCTTCTCGTCGCGCGCGGCCTGATTCAGCCAAAGAAGGAAGCCGCCTGACCTCAGGCGGGTTCTTCGAATTAAGAATGAGAAAAGCGGGCCTTCGGGCCCGCTTTTTCTTTTGCGCCGTGTTTGTGTGTCGAAGTTTGCGCGCGGGGCGAAGGGGGCATAAACGTCGCCGCTTCGTTCTTCTCCCCGTAAACGGGGAGAAGGTGCCGGCAGGCGGATGAGGGGCAGTACCAACCTCAAAACCCCCCAAATAAAAATGGCGGGCCTTTCGACCCGCCATTCTCAATAGACATGCCCTGCAAAGCTTATTCGCTTGCAGCAGCCTCTTCAGCCGGTGCCTCGGCGGCAGCGGCTTCCGCTTCGGCTGCGGCAGCCTTTGCCTCTTCCTCGGCCTGCTTGGCAGCGTCGATGCGCTCCTGCGCCTTCTTGCCGGGCTTAGCCTTGTTCGGGTTGGTCCGCGCGTCGCGCTTGGCAATGCCGGCCTCATCGAGGAAACGCAGGACGCGGTCGGTCGGCAGCGCGCCATTGGCGAGCCAATGCTTGATGCGCTCTTCGTTCAGAACGACGCGCTCGCCATCCTTGGGGAGCATGGGGTTCCAGGAGCCGACCTTCTCGATGAAGCGGCCGTCACGCGGGCTGCGCACATCGGCGATCACCACATGGTAGTAAGGACGCTTCTTGGAGCCCGCACGGGCCAGACGGATTTTCAGTGCCATGGTTTCTTCCTTTCGATAATGGCTTTCAAGCCGGCAACACGTGCCGGAATCTCAGGCGCGGCTCGCCGCGCAGTTCTGTGGGAGGCATGGGCTCGGCACCCAGCCTCTTTGCGACGGCCTGTGAGGCCAGATTGTCCGGATGGACGAAGCTCATAAGCGGCGGCAGTTTCAGGTCTTCGGCTGCCCAGACCTGCACGCGGCGTGCTGCCTCCACCGCATATCCCTTGCCCTCGAAGCCCTCATAGAGGCTCCAGGCAAGCTCCGGCTCGTCGATCGCCGGCGGATGCCAGAGGCCAACGAAACCGGCAACTGCATCGGCGTCTTTCGGCTGCACGGCGAACATGCCGTAGCCATTGAGCGCCCATGCGCCAACCATGGACGAGAAAGCGGTCCATGCCTGGAAGGCGTCCTTCGGTCCGCCGGTATGAAGCGTGCGTTTCGCATCCGCGCAAAAGGCTGCATAGGCGGGAAAGTCTTCCCGCTGCCAGCCGCGCAGAATGAGGCGCTCGCTTTCGAGGACCGGTGTCATGCTCAGGCCTTCTCACCGGTCTTGGAGCCATTGCCGTGCTCCTCGGCAATCGCCTCGTGATGACGGATCACTTCGCGGATAATGAAATTGAGAAACGTCTCGGCGAAATCCGGGTCGAGATTTGCATCGTCGGCGAGACGGCGCAGCCGCGCGATCTGGCGCTCCTCGCGCGCAGGATCGGCCGGCGGCAGATCGTGCACGGCCTTGAGATGACCGACCGCCTTCGTGCAGCGGAAACGCTCGGCCAGCATGTGCACGAGTGCCGCATCGATATTGTCGATGGAGGCGCGCAGCTCGAGTAGCTTTGCCTTGACCTGATCCGTGTTGTCGCTCATCGGATTCCCTTACTTCTTCTTCGGCAGTCCGGGCAGACCGTCAGGCAACCCCGGCAAGCCGCCACCCGGCATTCCCGGAAGGCCCTTCGGCAAACCGCCCTTGGGCAGACCGCCGCCGAGGCCAGCGGCTTCGGCCTGCTTCTGCAAGGCTTCAAGCTGCTTGGGATCCATCTTCGACAGGTCGGGCATGCCGCCGCCCATGCCCCCCGGCATACCTCCGAGGCCCATCTTCTGCGCCATGCCGCCCATGAGGCCGCGCATCATGCCGCCCTTGCGGCCCTTGCCGCCCATGGCCTTCATCATGTCGGCCATCTGGCGGTGCATCTTCAGTAGCTTGTTGATCTGCGCCGAATCCGTGCCGGAGCCGGCCGCGATGCGCTTCTTGCGGCTGTGCTTGAGCAGCTCAGGATTGGCGCGCTCCTTTGGCGTCATCGACTGGATGATGGCGATCTGGCGGCCGAACATCTTGTCGTCGAGACCGGCAGCAGCCATCTGGTCCTTCATCTTGCCCATGCCCGGCATCATGCCCATGATGCCGCCCATACCACCCATGTTCTGCATCTGGCGCAGTTGCTCGGCGAGATCGTTCAGGTCGAATTTGCCGGCCTGCATCTTCTTGGCCATCGCCGCGGCCTTTTCCGCATCGATGGTCTCGGAGGCCTTCTCAACCAGCGAAACGATATCGCCCATGCCCAGAATGCGGTCGGCGATGCGCTTGGGATAGAACTCCTCCAGCGCATCCATCTTTTCGCCAACACCGATCAGCTTGATCGGCTTGCCGGTGACAGCGCGCATGGAGAGCGCCGCGCCGCCGCGCCCGTCACCGTCCATACGGGTCAGGACGAGGCCGGTGATGCCGACACGGTCGTTAAAGTTGTTGGCGAGATTGACGGCATCCTGACCGGTCAGCGAGTCGGCAACGAGAAGGATCTCGTGCGGGTTCGACGCGCTTTTAATGTCGGCCATCTCGACCATCAGCGGCTCGTCGATATGCGTACGGCCGGCCGTATCGAGGATCACCACGTCATGGCCGCCGAGACGAGCCGCCTGCGTGGCGCGCCTGGCGATCTCGACCGGTGTCTGGCCGGCAATGATCGGCAGCGTAGCGACACCGGTCTGCTCGCCGATTTGCTTGAGCTGTTCCTGGGCGGCGGGGCGGCGCGTGTCGAGCGACGCCATCAGCACCTTCTTGCCCTGCTTCTCGGTCAGGCGCTTGGCGATCTTGCCGGTGGTGGTGGTTTTACCGGACCCCTGAAGACCGACCATCATGATGACAACCGGTGCCGGTGCGTTGAGATCGATGGTCTCGCCTTCCGTGCCGAGCATCTCGATGAGCTCGTCATGGACGATCTTGACGACCATCTGGCCGGGTTTGATCGATTTGAGGACTTCGGCGCCAACGGCCTTTTCGCGCACGCGATCAGTGAAGGAACGCACCACGTCGAGCGCCACATCCGCCTCGATCAGCGCACGGCGCACCTCGCGCAGGGCCGCAGAGACATCCGCCTCCGACAGCGCACCGCGGCCCGTCAGGCCATTCAGGATGGAACCAAGGCGTTCCTGAAGCGATTCAAACATCCGCGTTCCTCATGTCTCGCATCAATTGCTTGTTTTGCGAGAGGTAATGCATCCGCGCCTGAGCTTCAAACATCGCGCAAAGCCGAAAAGCACCCGGGGGCGCATCGCGCTGCCGGGTGTTGACCTCCAGGATCGTCACTTTCCGCTGAAAGGCGCCCTGGTCGGCTGCTCGGAGTTGTCACTCGTCGCGGAAATTCTGCGCCTGTAGACAGGAAATCGTCTCTGGAGTCAAGGAGAGCATGGCTTCGGCTGCGCAAAGCGCGTCAGATCATGAGATTGAGGCCAGTCAAAAGAACGCCCCTGCGCGGCACTAAGTGGCTCAGTCTCCGTCTGTCGGCTGCCGGCGTCTTTCCAGTTCCGCCTTTCGCTTTTCTTCGCCGCACATCTCCAGAAGATGCGTTGGCAGGTCTTCGCAAAAGCCGGGATAGTAGCGTGCCGCCAGCCAGATTATCACCCAACTGGATGCGACCTGCTGTCCGGCCGCCACGCCAGGTTCAGACTGTCGGTAAGCGTGATGGCGCGGCACAATGTCTTCCGGCGGAAGCGGCATCCGGGCCGACGGCGATCGTTGCATCGCAGCCGATACAGGGCCGACAGGCTGATCATTCAAATGCCGCGCGTCCGCGGAATAGGGAAATGATGAAATGACGAAGGCAGTCGCAACCGCCGCGAATGGATGAGCGCGCGCTCGTCCGGACTGTGGTGTTATCACGGTAGATTCCTGTTTTTGCGATATTACGCATTGGCCTGCACGCGCTCTCGGCGCAGGCGAATATCTCTGTCTGAAAATTTTCGGTGGTTCGTTTTCAACAATATAGATAGCCAGCTAATAATATGATGAAACTGCCTTCTTTATTCGTCGCCGTCAAGCCGTTGCGGAGAGATCGTCTGAAAAATTGACGCTGCGGCGAGACCATCGCCGCAGCGCCCGGTCATCGGTGCTGAACATCGTACCGACAGCTCGATCCCGGTCTAGAGCACTTCCACTTTTCGTTGAATCGCGAAAGCGCTCCAACTTATTGTTTTTCGCAATTCCGGACGGAAAACCGGTTCCCACTTTTCCTGGAATTGCTCTAACCTGTCATCGCAGAACATAAACGATGCGCCGCGTCTCGGGTTCGATCAGAACCGGCTGCTGGTTCACATAGACATAGCGGTAGTCGTAGTCGGGGATCTCGCGGACCTCCACGGTTTCAGGAACCACGGCGCCAACGACGGCTTCACCCTCGAGATAAACGGGTTCCAGCCGGTTTGTCTGGATATAGGTTGTGACCTCCGCGGGCGGAGGAGCAATGGGTTCAACCGTGCCGAGAGCGGTCTTGCGGCCGATCAGCTCGCCACGAACCGGCTCGATTTCGATACTCGACGTGGCTTCATAGGAAACCGGAGGCAGCGCCTCCGCCGGGCGGTCGGTCACCACCACATACTCCCCGGCGCCATCGAAAGGTGCCGTCAGATAGTCCGAATAAGCCCAGCCATTCACGCCCGCATGACTGACAGCGCACCATTTGCTGCCTTCCCGGCAACCTTCTATGGCGGCCTCTTCATCGACCCTGATCACCCCGACGACCGGATACTGCGGACCCGGGCCCGAGCGAATGTTCAGATCTGCGGTCGCCCTTGCAAGCATTTCCGCACCTGCCACACCAGCGAAAGCCAGCAACGCCACACCGGCGGCAGCGCCCTTGAGAAACACCTTGTTCATGACTCATCTCCAGTCGGTTTCAACTGGGGCATCAAACGGGGAGGGCCGCGATCGGTTCCGCAACAAATAACCGGAAATGGAGCAATTCGGCCCGCGAAACGGTTCGGTAATGACCGCTATGCTAGGAAACTCAACGCTTGCGGCCGCCGGTATGTTGTGTAATCGCTGCCAGCATCACATTATCTAGCCATCATTTATCTTAAGGAGAGCAACATGGCTTTCGGGGGAAGAGCGGTGGTCCTGGCCGCTTCGGTGTGCGCCTCACTTCTCATGGCGGGGCAGGCCTCCGCCGCGCAGTGTGGAAACAATGCCGGGGGATTTGAAGCCTGGAAGGCACAGTTCAGCCAGGAAGCGGCATCGCGCGGCATTGGCAAGCGCGGGCTGAACGCCCTGGCCAGAACCAGCTATGCCAGCAAGACGATTGCCGCCGACCGTGGCCAGAAGAGCTTCAAGCTCTCGCTGAACTCGTTCATGCAGAAGCGAGGCTCGAACGCGATCATTTCGCGCGGCAAGGGAATGAAGAAGAAGTATGCAAGTCTCTTCGCAAACATCGAGAAGCGCTACGGTGTGCCTGCCGGCCCATTGATCGCCATCTGGGGCATGGAGACAGGCTTTGGCGGCTTCCTCGGCAATCAGAACATCGTCTCCGCTGTTGCCACGCTCGCCTATGACTGCCGTCGCTCGGAGTTCTTCACCGGCCACCTCTACGGCGCGCTGACAATGGTGGATCGCGGCATGCTTGATCCCAATGCCCGGGGCGCAGCCCATGGCGAGATCGGCCAGACCCAGTTCCTGCCGGGCAACGCTCTGAAATATGGCGTCGATGGCGACGGCAACGGCCGGGTCGACATGATCCGTTCGCAGGCCGATGCGCTTGCCTCGACCGCAAACTTCCTGCGTGCCCATGGCTGGCAGCGCGGTGCCGGCTATCAGCCGGGGCAGCCGAACTTCCGCGCCATTCAGGGCTGGAACGCGGCAAGCGTCTATCAGCAGGCCATCGCCATCATGGCCAAGGAAATCGATGGGTGAGGAGCGTCCCGCAAAGCGGGCAAAAAGCCAACGATTTGGCTTTTTGAGCGACGAACGCCCGGAGCCATAGCGAAGGGTTGGCAGACGCCAAACCCTGCTTCCTGCTGCTCAACGTACAAAAAAGCCGGCATCACAGCCGGCTTTTTCATTATCCAAATGCTGGAACGATCAACGGCCACGCTTCCTTGCGGCCAGCGTACGCAGGCGCAAGGCATTCAGCTTGATGAAGCCGGCTGCGTCCTTCTGGTCGTAAGCCCCCTGATCGTCCTCGAAGGTGACCAGAGCGTCCGAGTAGAGTGACTTGTCGGACTTGCGGCCGGTCACAATCACATTGCCCTTGTAGAGTTTCAGGCGCACCTCGCCTTCCACATCTTCCTGACTCTTGTCGATGGCGGCCTGCAACATTTCGCGTTCTGGCGAGAACCAGAAGCCATTGTAGATCAGCTCCGCATAACGCGGCATCAGCTCGTCCTTGAGATGCGCTGCACCGCGGTCGAGCGTGACGGACTCCATCGCGCGGTGCGCCGCCAGCAGAATGGTGCCGCCGGGCGTCTCATAGACACCGCGCGACTTCATGCCCACGAAGCGGTTTTCCACGAGATCGATGCGGCCGATGCCATTGTCGCGGCCAAGATCGTTCAGCGCTTTGAGCAGCGTCGCCGGCGAAAGCGCCTCGCCATTGATGGCCACGGCGTCACCCGCCCTGAACGAGATGGTAATCTCGGTCGGCTCGTCGGGCGCATCCATCGGCGAAACGCTGCGCTGATGGACATATTCCGGCGGCTCCACCCACGGATCCTCCAGCACCTTGCCTTCGGAAGAGGAGTGCAACAGGTTCGCATCGACGGAGAAAGGCGCCTCGCCCTGCTTGTCCTTGGGCACCGGGATCTGGTGTGCCTCGGCAAAATTGATCAGGTCGGTGCGGGACTTGAACTCCCAGTCACGCCAGGGTGCGATCACCTTGATGTCGGGATTGAGCGCATAGGCCGAAAGCTCGAAACGCACCTGGTCGTTGCCCTTGCCGGTGGCACCGTGAGCGATGGCGTCAGCTCCGGTCTCGGCAGCGATTTCCACCAGACGCTTGGAGATCAGCGGGCGTGCAATCGACGTGCCCAGCAGATAGACGCCCTCATAAACGGCATTGGCGCGGAACATCGGGAAGACGAAATCGCGCACGAATTCCTCGCGCACATCCTCGATGTAGATTTCCTTGATGCCGAGCATCTCGGCCTTCTTGCGCGCCGGCTCCAGCTCATCTCCCTGGCCGAGATCGGCGGTGAAGGTCACCACCTCGGCATTGAGCTCCGTCTGCAGCCATTTGAGGATGATCGAGGTATCGAGACCGCCCGAATAGGCAAGCACGACCTTTTTCACGTCTTTGAGTTTCGTCATGGTCTTTCCCGGTATGAGAGGTACGGCATGGCCGGCCGGCTCCGCACGCCGGAGCCTTGGAAGTCGGGCGACTAATATCAGGAATGGCGGCGCGGGCAAGACCAGTCCCCGCAAATGCCAGTGCCTGCAAATTCCGGTACCTGCAAACGAAAGAGGCCACGCCGTTTCCGGCATGGCCCCGCCCCCACGCAAAATGTGCTCAGGCCGCTTCCAGCGTCGCCACTGTCCTGAGCGCCCCATCGAGCATTTCGCCCTTCTCGTCCTTGAGCGCGGCGTCACGCAGCCGTCGAAGCCAGTCTGCCGCATCCTCACGACCCTCCAGCAGGTTCAGGCCGGAGAGCACCCGGTCGAACTTGGAGTGCGCGCGCACATGCGTGTCGCTGTAGCCCTTGATGAGGCGTCGGCAATTGAGAATTTCCACCGCCAGCGCATAGTCGCGCTGCGCCGTGTCGAGCGCCAGCGCATACCAGCGCTCCAGATGCGCCTCTTCCACCTGATGCCGCAGCAGCGACCGGCGCCATGGTCGCAACGTGCCGATCAGCCACAGCGCGCCAAAGCCGAACAGGCTGTCGGTGCGGATGCGCCGGCCGCGATTGATGCGACGGTCGACCCAGTGGGCAAGGCCCGGCCGGTTTTCGATGAAGCGGCCAAGCCTCGCCGGCAGCGTGCCACAGAATTCTTCCACGCGCGGGTGAAAGAACTCCGTCACCTGCAGGACATGGGCCTCGCCGACCTTCATCTCCTTGCGGATGCGCTCAGCGCGTGCAGTTCGCGTTTTCAGATCGGCAACGCGCAGAATGTCGTCATAGCACATGGCGTTGGCCACATGCTTGGCCGCTGCTTCTCCCAGGGCATGGCCCTTTTCTGCGCTGTCCAGCGCCAGCGCCCTCTCGAGCCGGTCGAGATATTCCACGCCATAGGCAAGGTCCTGATAGTCGACCACCTTGCGCAACCCGGCGAGCGCCATGGCTCTCACAGGTTCGGGATAGGCCCCCGCGCGGGCGGCCAGTGCGTTCCACCGCGCCACCAGCCGCTCCGGCCCCTCGACCGCGATCTGCCTTGAAGCCGGCGCAGCATTGGGCCCCTCCTCTTCCACACGCTCACCGGAAACCGTGAGCTCGAACGCCCTGCCGAATGCCGCAAGGCTCGCCTTCACCCCGCGCCCGGAAGCCTCGATGGTTTCCTCGTAGCTTGCGCGCGGGAACGGCAAAGCGCCGGAGCCCGCCAGTGCCCCGAACAGGCTCGATGAGATCACTGAGCCGGCTTCGACAGCCACCTTTTCCATGTCGAAGCAGATGTAGCGGCTCGCCGCTTCGCGCGCATTCCGGTGAACGGTGGGTGAGTCCGCGCGCCCGTCGCCCGGCTCGATTTTTTCGGAAACGGCAGCGATGCGGTGAGCGGAGGCAATCAGCGTCGTACGGTCGGGCGTCACGAAGCCGCGCATCACCGCACGCCCCGCCTCCATCAGCTCGGCAGCAATCAGAATGTCGATGTCGCCCTGCGCCGGCGCCAGCGAGAAAACCGGCCGGCGACCGGTGTCCTGACACATCTCCACATAATAGATCGTCGCGCCGGTGCGCTGAGCCACGCCCGCAACGGATGTTGCCTGCGCAAGGTAGCCGTTGCGCTCGGCCACATCGGTGATCCAGTTGGTGAGAACACCGCCGCCCTGCCCGCCCACGGCGAGGATGGCAAGCTTGATGATCTTGTGCTCTTCTTTTGCTTTCATACGCCTGGCCATAATCGTTCCCTCAAGCGTCTGCGAATGTCAGGCGCCGCTTTTCGCGGCGGGTTTGCAGGAAGCCGGTCACCGTGCTGCGCACCCTGTTGGCAAGGCGGTCCCACCAGCCCGGATTGTGCACCACATCCGCGCGGTAGAAGGACGGGCACAGAACCGCCGCATCGGCCACCTCGCCGCAATTCCCACAGCCCACGCAGGTGTGATCGATCGAGGCCACCGGGTCGTCCCGCAGCGGATCATCCAGCTTCTTGACCGAAAGCGACGGACAGCCCGAAAGCCGCATACAGGCGTGATCGCCGGTGCAGACATCCTCGTCCACACCGAAACGCGGCTTCACCACCCGCTCGCCACCCGAGATCGCTTTTGCCACAAGGGGCTTTTCGCGGCGCTGGCGGTTGAGCATGCATTCGGAGGAGGCGACGATCACCTTCGGCCCCTTCTCCTTTGTCGTCAGCGCCTCGCGCAGTGCGGCGCGTACCTTGGTCACGTCATAGGTGCGATCGATATGCCGAACCCATTTCACGCCCATCCCCTTCACCGCATCGGTGATCGGATGTTTCGTCGACTTGGTGGGATTGTCGGCACGCGAGGAGAGAATGTCCTGCCCGCCAGTCGCCGCCGAATAGAAATTGTCGACCACGACAATGACACCGTCATTCTCGTTGAACACCGCATTGCCGATCGAGGAGGTCAGGCCGTTGTGCCAGAACCCGCCATCGCCGACGAAGGAGATCGAGCGCCGCTTCGCGTCCGGTGAATTGAAGGCCGAGGCCGAAGCCGGTCCGAGACCGTAACCCATCGTTGTCGCGCCAAGCTCGAAGGGCGGCATGATCGAGAACAGATGACAGCCGATGTCCGACGAGATGTGGTGCGGCCCGAGCTCCTGTTCGATCAGCTTGGTGGCAGCGAAGATCGGTCGCTCGGGACAGCCCGTGCAAAACCCCGGCGGCCGGCCCGGAACCACCTTCGCGAGATCCGCTGCCAGCGTGTTTTCGCCCGGCGCATTGGGGGCCAGAACCTGCGCCGCCAGAAGCTCCGGCGCATTGGCGCGCAGATAGGCGCTGATGCCGTCGAGCATGATCTGGCCGGTATATTCACCCGCCATCGGCAAAACGTCCTTGCCGAGAATGCGTGTGTCGACACCCTTCTTGTGCATCATCGAGGCGATGGCCTGCTCAAGATAGTTGGGCTGCCCCTCCTCCACGATCAGAACGGAATCCTTGTCCGCGCAGAAGTCGATCACCTCGTCATCGATGAGTGGATAGACGGCGTTGAGCACATAGAGCGGCACATCCGTCTCGCCATAGACATCGGCAAGGCCGATGCGCTGCAGCGCCCGGATGACGCTGTTGTACATGCCGCCCTGCAGGATGATGCCGGCCTTGCCCCGCTCTGGCCCGAAAAATTCGTTGATCCTGCGCGAGCGAATAAAATCGACCGCAGCCGGCATGCGCTTCTCCACCTTCTCCTTCTCATGCAGGAAGGAAGCGGGCGGCAAAACGATACGGTTGGTGTCCCGACGCGGATTTTCCAGCGCGTCTGCAACGGTCATTTCCGGGCGCTTGTTGTCTTTCGTCTCGAAGCTGCCGGTCACGTGGCAGCTGCGAATGCGCACCATCAGCATGACCGGGGTGTTGGAGACTTCCGAAAGCTCGAATCCATCTTCCACGGCCTTGACGATGGAAGGCAGGTTGGGTCGCGGATCGAGCAGCCATACCTGGCTCTTCATGGCAAACGGATGGCTGCGCTCCTGCATGATGGAGGAGCCTTCACCGTAATCCTCGCCAACGATGATGAGCGCACCACCGGTCACACCGCCAGAGGCAAGATTGGCCAGCGCATCCGAAGCGACATTGAGGCCCACCGCCGATTTGAACGTACAGGCGCCACGAATGGGATAGTGTACGGAAGCTGCCAGCATGGCCGTCGCCGTCGCTTCTGAAGCGCTGGCTTCGAAATGCACGCCGAGCTCGCCCAGAATGTCCTGTGCGTCAGCCAGAACGTCCATAAGATGGCTGATGGGAGCACCCTGATAACCGCCCACATACCCCACGCCGCATTGCAGAAGCGCCTTGGTGATGGCGAGAATCCCTTCGCCGTGGAAGGTCTCGCCGGCCCCGAGCCGCAGCTTCTGGACCTCCTTCACAAACGAACGTTCAGCCATGATGCAGTCTCCCGTCGCTGGCACCGCAGTTCCATACTGCGGGCGGGCTCGCTAAAAATCGTGCTTTCTGATGTTGCCGAGGATTTTCTGAAGCGTGGCGACGAAGGCCGAGTATTCCGCCTCGTCAATACCCCTGAACATTTCGGCAAAGGCTTCGTGCATGGCTGGCCATGCACGGTTGAACTCTTCCCGCCCCTTGTCGGTCAGGAAGATGTTTCGGGTACGGCTGTCATCCTGACAGGCTTCGCGCCGAACCAGGCCCTGGGTCTCCAATGCGTCAAGCGTGCGGCTCATGGTCGATTGCTCGATCACCGTGTAGACGGATAATTCGTTGATCGACATGCCATCCCCGACCGCCAGGACGGCAAGCGCGCGCACCTGCGGTACCGTCAGCCCCTGCCGGCGCAGATCCTGCCGCAGGGTCGCATTGTACCGCCCCATGATGCGGTTCATCAAATAGGGCGCGAATTGCTGAAGCCCCATCTGGCCCAGCGTTTCAATTCTCGAATTCCTGCTATCCAAGCGTTCGTCCATCAAAGCCTCTCACCAGCAGATTGTCTGAACCGCTACCCTACCTTCCATGACACACGAAATGTCAGGCAATTGCGGATGAAAACCCTTTTCTCAGCGGCGGGCAGCGCGTTGAAGCCGCTGCCCGTGATGCTTCTGTCAGGGTTCGGCATGGCGCTACCGGCTTAATCCCGAGCCACAAGCGCCAGAACGCGGCAGGGGCTGCCCGTGCCATGCTCGATTTTCAGCGGTGCCGCGATCAGGATCGCTCCCTTCGGCGGCAGTTTGTCGAGGTTGGCGAGACTGGCGAGACCGTAGCGATTGGCCTTGTGCAGGAGGTTGTGCGCAGGGAATGGCGGCTCCATTCCACCGGCCTGACCGGCATCGGTGCCGATCGTCTCGCTGCCCCAGCCGACGATCCCCTTGTCGAGCAGATAGGTGATCGCTTCGGCCGTTGGCCCCGGCGAATGCGGACCGGTTTCGTCGGCGTTCAGAAAGCGCTCTTCCGAACCGTTTCGCTTGTACCAGTCGCTGCGCAGAACGACCCATTCGCCTTTCTTTATCTCACCGTGCTCGGCCTCCCAGGCCTTGATGTGGTCGACCGTCAGCAGAAAATCGGGATTCTCTGCCGTTTCCTTCGAACAGTCGATCACATTGACTGGAGCGACAAAATTCCCGGGGTCGATTGTGTCGGTAGAGCCATCGGGATGGTCGCGTCCGGTGATCCAGTGGATCGGCGCATCGAAATGGGTGCCGGAGTGTTCGCCAAGCTTGAGCCAGTTCCAGGCCCACCACGGCCCGTTGTCGTCATAAGCGGAGATCTTGTGAATCTCGATCTTCGGCGTGTCCACGGCAAGCTCCGGCGGTAGCTTGAGAAGCGGGGTGCCGGGACCCAGCACCGCAGACAGGTCGACGACCTCGACCTTGCCTGACAGCAACTGGTCCGCAAATTCACGGATAATGGACTGGCTCATAAGTCTCCTCCCAGAAACGTTTGAGGCCGCAGCGAAACACCACAGGCAGCTTGAAACGGTCTAACTGAAAAAGGATGCATATGCAAATATCTTCGCAGACGGGTGGCCCGGCACTCTCGGTCTTTGATGACACCGCCGTTTCGTTCTCTGTCCCGATTGTCCGGCTAAGACTGCCGGCTCAATACAATTGGAACCCTAGGCTGTTTTAGGTCGCAAAAGGTTTCATATGCATATGAATTGAAATCCGCCAGGTTTGCCGGCACAGCCCTTTCTCAGCCGGATACTCCGCGCAGACTCTTGCGTCCCTACATGAAAGAGCCCGGGCAGATCCCGGGGCGAGCGACCGGCGATCCGAACGCAGCCCGGCCTTTTTCACACGTGCCCTTGGCGATTCGCTGTGGTATCCAGCCGACATGGCACAGAAGAAAGCGCACGAAGTCGACCGTTGGCTTGCAAAGCCGGAGCAGGCATATCCGGTCATCCTGATATATGGACCTGATCGCGGGCTTGTAAGCGAGCGCGCCAGGCGCTTTGCTGCGGGCACAGGCCTGCCGCTGGATGACCCCTTCACCGTTGTGCGCATCGAGGCCAATGAAGTAGAACAGCAGCCGGGGCGTCTTGCCGACGAGGCGCAGACCGTGCCGATGTTTTCCGATCAGCGCCTCATCTGGGTAAAGGGCGCAGGCAACCAGAAGGCGCTGGTCAGCGATGTCACCGCGCTCATTGCAGAGCCCCCCGCGGACTGCGCAATTCTCATCGAAGGCGGCGACCTTCGCAAAGGCTCTTCCCTGCGTTCGGCGGTCGAGCGTGGCGCAGGCGCCATGGCCCTGCCCTGCTACGCAGATGACGGGCGCGGCATCGATGCGGTTATCGACGAAACCCTTGGCGGCGCGGGCCTGAAAATCTCATTGGAAGCACGCCAGCTTCTCAAAGCCAACCTTGGCGGCGACCGGCTGGCGACACGCGGCGAGCTGGAGAAACTGACCCTCTACTGCGCCGGTGCCAGCGAGGTAACACCGGAGGACATCCGCCTGCTCATTGGAGACGTCGCGGGCCTGAGCAGCGATGAGGCGGTGGACGCGATTATTTCCGGCCGTTTTCAGGCATTCGACAGCGCGTTTCAGCGTTTTCTTGCTGCTGGAAACCCGCCTTTTCTCGTGCTCTCCGCAACACTCCGTCAGATCCATGCCCTGCAGGTCATGCGGACTGCGATGGACAGCAAGGGCGTGTCAGCCAGCGCAGCCGTTGCCGGCGCCAGGCCGCCGGTCTTCTTCTCGCGTCGCAAAACCGTTGAAAACGCACTGGGCCGCTGGAGCAGCACGGCACTGCAGAACGCCGCGGAGCGCCTGCAGGCGACGATCCTGCGCACACGCCAGAAGCCGGCGCTGGCCGGCTCGATCGCCCGCCAGGCACTGCTTGCCCTGACGGTCGAGGGCGCCCGCGGGCGCCGTTAAGCTGTCGGAAACCACATAAGACGTTGAATTGCCTACGCATCAGGCCTGCGAGGCTCACCTGCCGCTCAACGAATGCCGGGAACGGGATCGAGGATGATCGGCCCGGCGAAAGAGACCAGGCCGACCCCAGGCACTATTGCTGCAGAAGCCGGCACAGTTCGTCGAGCTGCTCCAGAGAGCGATAGGCGATCTTCATTTCCCCGCCACGCTCCTTGTGATTGATCACGACGTTGAGGCCGGTGCGGTCGCTGAGAAGCTTCTGCAGCGCCAGCGTGTCAGCGTCTTTCTCCTTCTTCGGCTGCCGCGGCGTTTTTTCCTCACTGCGCGGCGCAGCGGCCAGAGCTTCTGCCTGGCGCACCGAAAGTCCATCCTCGACGATGCGCTGCGCGAGACCAACGGGATCTTCCGCCGTCACCAGTGTGCGCGCATGACCCGCCGACAGGGAACCGTCAATAATCAGATCGCCAATCGCGTCCGGCAGTTTCAGAAGCCGCAATGTATTGGCCACATGGCTTCGGCTCTTGCCGATAACCTGCCCCAGATCGGCCTGTGTGTAATTGTGCTCATCGATAAGCTGCTGATAGCCGCGCGCTTCTTCGAGCGGGTTGAGATCGGCACGCTGGACGTTCTCGATGATGGCGAGTTCCAGCGCGGCCTTGTCATCCACTTCCCGCAGGATCACCGGCACTTCCGTCAACCCGGCCCGCTGTGCCGCACGCCACCGCCGTTCACCGGCGATGATCTCGAAGCGGCCCGGCGCGTCGCCCGAGCGCACGACCACAGGCTGCACGATTCCATGCTCGCGAATGGACTGCGCCAGATCGCTCAGGTCGCTCTCGACGAACTGCCGACGCGGATTGCGCGGATTGGGAGAAACAAACTCGATTGGAACAGAGCGGTCGGCACGCACCGCCTCTTTCTGCTCGGTTTCCGGCTTGTCCATCTCACCGATCAACGCGGCGAGACCGCGCCCCAGGCGCTTGCGTGAGGGATCTTCGTTCATGTCACAACACCATCAACCACAAAACTCAGTCTTCCTGCGAATATCTTCGCATCCATCTCATGCCGCCCGCAGTCGGCGCTCGCGGCGAATCACCTCCGACGCAAGCTGCAGATAGGCCTGGCTGCCGGAGCACTTCAGATCGTAGAGAATCGCCGGTTTTCCGTAGGATGGCGCTTCCGAAACGCGCACATTGCGCGGGATAATCGTTTCATAGACCGTGTCGCCCATATGTGCGCGGACATCCTCGACCACCTGATTGGCCAGATTGTTGCGCCGGTCGAACATGGTCAGCACGATGCCCTGAATGCCCAGATGCGGATTGATCGAACCGCGCACCTGCTCCACCGTTTCCAGAAGCTGACTGAGACCTTCAAGGGCAAAGAATTCGCATTGCAGCGGCACGAGGATCGAATCCGCCGCAGCCATTGCGTTCAAGGTCAGAAGGTTCAGTGAAGGCGGGCAGTCAACCAGCACGTACGAATACGGAATACCGTCTTCATTCAAGGCGTTACGCAATTTTAGAACGCGATCCGGTGCACTCGAAATCTCCATTTCGATGCCGAGAAGATCGAGCGTGGATGCCACGATGGAAAGGCCGGGAACCGCCGTTGCCATGGCCGCCTCCAGAACACCCGCATTGCCCGTTAGAACATCATAGGATGATATAAGCCGCTGCTGACGGTCGATGCCAAGCCCGGTGCTGGCATTGCCCTGCGGATCCAGATCAACCACGAGAACATTCTCGCCAATGGCAGCAAGCGCCGTGGCGAGATTGATGGCCGTTGTCGTTTTGCCGACCCCGCCCTTCTGGTTTGCGACTGTGATGATTCGCGTGCCGCTGTTCATCGCTGCTGCTACCCCGATCTGACCCTACTGGAAGGCTCTGCGGCAAGCCGGCTATCGCCGGAGCGGATTGCTCACTTCAAGAATGATGGCTGCCGCATCAACCTTATCTTCATGTTCTACCAGATCGAATCGCCACGTGTTACCGCTTTCTTCCACTTCCCGGCGGTAATCCCGTCCTTTGTGAAAGAGCGCCCGTGCGCCCTGCGTCAGCCAGGGCTCCGTCAGTTCGATAAGAAGCGGCAAAGGCGCGAGCGCCCGCGCTGTGACGATGTCTGGCGCACCAATCGCATCATATGTGTCTTCGATCCGCCTTGCATGAACCCGTGGCGCAACGCCGACTTCATTCAGAGCGGACACCAGGAACGCCGCCTTTTTCCGATTGCTCTCAACGAGATGCACCTCGGCGCCCGGCTTTTCAGCCAGAAGAATCGCCATGACGGCACCGGGAAATCCACCACCAGATCCCACGTCGAGCCACTTCAGCGCATCGGGCGCGAGACGCAGCAATTGGGCGCTGTCAAGAATATGACGCTCCCAGAGATCGTTCAGCGTTGACGGGGCGGCCAGGTTGATTCGCCGTGACCAGCGCCGAAAAATCCCCTCAAATGCAACCAGACGATCAAATGTTTCACGTGAAACTGGCCCTGAAATCTCCAAAAGCCGCGAAAACCGCGCTGAATCCATCAGGCAGCGCCTTTCTGTGTTTCGAACTGGCGCAGACTTGCGATAATCAAAGCCAAAGCGGCAGGCGTCATTCCATCAATCCTTTGAGCATCGGCGATGCTTCGTGGTCTCCGGTCCTTCAGCTTCTGCTTCAATTCGTTTGAAAGTCCGGCGATCCCGTCAAATGTCAATTCAGCGGGAATGAGGCGCGCTTCCTCGCGCCGCAACATGGCTGCGTCATTGCCCTGACGTTCCAGATAAACGGCATAGCGCGCTTCCGTTTCAATCTTTTCCACCAGGCTTGATGGAACCTCGACCAGCTCCGGCCAAATCTTAATAAGCCGGCTTATATCCATATCCGGATAGGATAAGAGCTCGTAAGCAGAACGACGAACCCCATCCCTGTTGAGATTGATGTCATGCCGGGCTGCTTCATTCGGGCTCAAGGACCTGTCCTTTAGAAGCGAACGCGCAGCATCCATCGAACGCTCCATCGCCGTGAACCGCTTCTCCCGCTCCGCCGATGCAATGCCAAGCCGAAGGGCAAGCGGTGTCAGCCTCGTATCGGCGTTATCGGCACGCAACGAAAGCCGATATTCCGCCCGCGATGTGAACATGCGATACGGTTCGCTCACGCCCCGCGTTACCAGATCGTCAATCAAAACGCCGATATAGGCATCGGCACGGCCCAGCGTCACCATCTCGCTACCCGAAGCCGCGCGGGCTGCGTTGATCCCGGCCAACATGCCTTGCGCCGCTGCTTCTTCATATCCGGTCGTTCCGTTGATCTGCCCCGCAAGAAAGAGACCACGAACCTTTCGCGTCTCCAGCGTCGGCTCAAGATCGCGCGGATCGACATGGTCATACTCGATAGCATAGCCCGGCTGCAGCATCACTGCCCGCTCAAGGCCGGGAATGGTTTTCAGAAGCGCGAGTTGCGCATCTTCGGGAAGCGATGTGGAGATACCGTTCGGATAGACCGTATGATCGTCGAGCCCTTCCGGCTCGAGAAAAATCTGATGGCCCTCGCGATCTCCGAACTTGACGATTTTGTCTTCAATCGAAGGACAATAGCGTGGCCCGATCCCATCTATCGCGCCGGAATACATGGCGGAGCGATGCAGATGCTGGCGGATCACCACATGCGTTTCGCCGGTGGTGCGTGTGATGCCGCATTCGATCTGGCGGTTGGTAATCCGATCCGTCAACAGGGAAAAGGGTGTCGGGTCGTCGTCCGCCGGCTGCATGTCCAGCGAAGCCCAGTCAATCGTACGGCCGTCGAGACGTGGTGGCGTCCCCGTCTTCAGTCGCCCCAGGCGAAAACCCGCCGCTTCCATTGAAATCGAAAGCCGCTCGGCCGCCTGTTCGTTCATACGGCCCGCCGGGATCGTCTTCTCCCCAATGTGAATGAGGCCGCGCAGAAATGTCCCAGTTGTCAGCACAACGGAGCCGCAGGTCAGATAGCGCTCTCCGGAGACCACAACTCCGGCGATGCGGTCATCGCTGATTCGCAGTTCCAGCGCCTCCCCTTCAATCACTTCGAGGTCGGGCACTGCCCTGATCGCGCTTTGCACCGCATTGCGATAGAGCTTGCGGTCGGCCTGTGTGCGCGGTCCCCGCACAGCTGGACCCTTGCGCCGATTGAGGAGCCGAAACTGAATACCCGCCGCATCGGCAGCGCGGCCCATAATGCCGTCCAGGGCATCCACTTCCCGAACAAGATGTCCCTTGCCCAGCCCTCCGATTGCCGGATTGCAGGACATCGCACCAACGGTATCGAAGCGAAGCGTAACCAGCGCTGTTCTGGCACCAGAACGCGCGGCGGCGGAAGCGGCCTCTGCACCAGCGTGGCCACCGCCGATAACAATTACATCATAGCTGCTGTTCGTCATAATCCGATTCCATCGATGCCTGCACAGCGTGGAGAAATGCTATGGAAGCCCGATACTTCGCGGCGATTGGAGAGCGTCAGACATGTCTTTTTCTGGAGGAGCAGTCAAGGGATTTGCGAAGCTCTGTCGGTTTCACGTGAAACATTGTTGCGTAAGCGTCCGGACCTGACGCGTTTGTTTCACGTGAGTCACGCATCGATCAGGCAGACAGTGTTTCACGTGAGTCACCGATTTAAACTGGCTTTGCGGTGTTTCACGTGAGTCATTTCCCAATACAAAACTGCGAAAAGATGGTGTCCAGAAGATCTTCGACGTCGATTGTGCCGCTTATTCGTCCAAGCGCATCGCCTGCAAGCCGCAGCTCCTCCGCGCGAACTTCAAGCGGGAGGTTTGTTTGTCTCGCTGCCGTATCCACATGTCCCGCCGCATCCAGGATAAGCTGCACATGCCGCTCCCGGAAAGGGAGTGCTTCACCGGCATTTGATGTCGCTTGCACAGCGAGCTCACGCATCTCGCTTAAAAGGCTATCAATGCCCTCACCTGTATGGGCTGAGATGAGAAAGTCATATTGTCCCTGATGGTGTGTCTTGTCTGCCAGGTCCAGCTTGTTGCCTATCCGTCGATGCGGAATCCCTTCCGGAAGCCGAACCCTGACCGGCGCATTGCAGTCTTCAAGAAGAAGGATGAGATCAGCCTCCCGGGCGCGATCGATCGCACGGTCAATCCCCAGGGCCTCGACCCTCCCGGGGTTCTCACGAATGCCGGCTGTATCTGTCACGATCACCTTGACCCCACCTACATCCAGCACAGCCTCGAGAACATCGCGTGTCGTCCCGGGCTCTTCCGTCACGATGGCGATGTCTCGGCGGGCCAGCGTGTTCAAAAGGCTCGACTTGCCGGCGTTGGGCGCCCCAAGGATAACCACGCGAAACCCATCGCGGATGATCTCGGCAGTTCGGTACCCGGCGGCGTGACGTTCAAGCGAGCTTCGTAGCTCGGCGATCTCCTTCCATACACGTTCGGCGACCGAGCCCGGAACGTCTTCTTCATCCGAGAAGTCGAGTTCCGCCTCGATCATTGCCCGCGCATGGATGAGTGTCTTTCGCCATCCGTCATAAAGAGCCCTGTGCCGGCTTTCTGCGTTTGCCAGAGCAAAACGGCGCTGCGCCTCGGTTTCCGCGGAAATGAGGTCGGAAAGCGCTTCGGCCTCCGTGAGATCGAACTTTCCATTCAGAAAGGCGCGCCGTGTGAACTCGCCCGCCTCGGCAAGGCGAAAATCGGGATAGCCCGCAAGTGTCTCCAGAACGGCCTGCACAACAGCCCGCCCGCCATGGAGATGGAGTTCGCCACAGTCTTCCCCCGTAAAGCTCTCTGGGCCTGGAAAGAAGAGGACAAGAGATCGATCGAGAACGGCGCCCTGGCTGTCCCGCAATGTTCGCAGCGTCGCATGGCGCGGTTCCGGGAGTTTTCCTGCCAGAGCTTCGAGCGCTGAGCAGGTGCCGGAGCCCGACAATCGCACAACAGCGACGCCCGACGGCAACGCGCCGCTGGAAAGTGCGAATATGGTTTCTCTCATCTCATTTGCTCTCACGTCCAAAGCGCCCTACCGTGGCGCCAGTGTCAGGGCTAGATATTTTCTATAACGGTTCGATACGCAAGGAGCCCCAATGCCGCTGCCTGCAAAAAATCTTCTGGCTACCGAAGCCAGCCCCTATCTGCTTCAGCACCGGAATAACCCGGTTCACTGGAGGCCGTGGTCGGCAGCGGCCCTAAGCGAGGCGAGAGAAAGCGACAGGCCCATTCTCCTCTCGGTCGGCTACGCAGCCTGCCACTGGTGTCATGTGATGGCTCACGAGTCTTTCGAGAACCCGGAAATCGCCGCAGCGATGAACCGCTATTTCGTCAACATCAAGGTCGACCGGGAAGAGCGGCCGGAAATCGATCAGATCTACATGGCCGCGCTCTCCGCCATGGGCGAACAGGGCGGCTGGCCTCTAACCATGTTTCTCGACTTCGACGGAAAGCCCTTCTGGGGCGGGACCTATTTCCCGCCTGAACAGCGATACGGACGACCAGGATTTCTTCAGGTGCTTGAAGCCGTAAATGCTGCCTGGCAGGGCAAGCGCGCCGAACTTGTGAAAAGCGCGGGCGCGCTTGGCGCCCACGTGCAAGCCCGTCTCGCTCCAGCACCAGGGACGGCAGGGTCACCGCAGGAAATCCTGCAAACTCTCGCCGGCAATATCCACGCAATGATCGATCACGAATTTGGCGGTCTGCGCGGGGCGCCCAAGTTTCCCAATATCCCCTTCATGCGCGTCCTCTGGTTGAGCGATGACCCCGCTCACAGGACCGCCGTGGTGGAAAGTCTGACGTCAATGCTCGCAGGCGGCATCTACGATCATGTGGGTGGCGGCCTTGCACGTTACTCCACCGACGACAAATGGCTCGTCCCGCATTTTGAAAAAATGCTGTATGACAACGCCCAGCTTCTGCGCATGTTGTGTTGGGTCTACAGCGATACGCGCAATGCGTTGTTTCGGATACGAATCGAAGAGACGGTGGGTTGGCTTCTCCGCGAAATGAGGGTTGAAGGTGGTGCCTTTGCATCCAGCCTCGATGCCGACACCGCCGGGGTTGAAGGACAGACCTATCTCTGGACGGAAGCACAATTACGCAACGCGCTCGATAGCAGAGCCGATGGCTTTCTCGAAATCTTCTCACTGGCACAGCCCGAGAACTGGGAGGGAAACCCGATACTTCACCGTCGCGGCCACGCGCGCTATCTGGGCGACCAGAAGGAAGCAGAGCTGCGCGCCATGCTGGACACGCTTCTCTCTATAAGAAACGGGCGGGATCAACCCGGACGCGACGACAAGGTTTTAACAGACTGGAACGGGCTCACGATTGCAGCGCTCGCCGATGCAGCTCGATTGCTCGATCGACCCGACTGGCTGGAGGCAGCGCGCGGGGCTTTTCGTTTCGTATGCGAATCGATGGAGGACGGCCGCCTTCCACACAGTTCCCGTGGCGGCAGAGCGGTGTTCCCTGGTCTTTCGAGCGACTATGCCTGCATGATCTCTGCCGCCGGAGCACTTTATCAGGCGACCGCTGAGCCCGCACTCATGGGTCAGGCACGCGCCTGGGCACGCGAGCTGCAAACCTGGTACGCGGACGATAGCGGAGAAGGATATTATCTGACCGCGAGCGACGCGACTGATGTCCCCATGCGCATACGCGGCGACGTAGACGAGGCCATACCGTCCGCCACGAGCCAGGTCATCGAAGCTCTGCTGGCGCTATCCATTCTTTCCGGCGACGAACCGGACAATCGGGTCGCGAAGGTGGCGCAGGCAGCGCTCGGTCGCGCAACCACGCAGACTTATGGTCAGGCCGGCATTGTCTATGCGGCAACATTGGCTCAGAACGCGGCCAAACTCATAATGGTTGAGCCGAAGAGAGACCCTGTTTTTGTTCCGGTAGCGAATCGAAACCTGGATCCCAGGCGGTTTGATGTTGTGCTGGCTGATGGCAGCGCGCAGAAAATGCCGGGCGATATAGCCATCGATTCTCAGCGGCCGGCCGCGTATCTCTGCATTGGGCAGACATGCCTGCCACCGTTCCGCGAGCCGGACAAACTCGAAACCGCCCTGCGCGACGGTCACCATCCGGAAATCATGGTAAACAAAAGATAAAGGCGGCACCGGGATGCCGCCTTTCAATTTCAGATATCGACTGACCGGCCGTCAGAACCGCAATCAGGTGTTCATCGAATCGAAGAACTCCGAATTGGTTTTGGTCTGCTTCAGCTTGTCGTTCAGGAACTCGATGGCGTCCGTGGTGCCCATCGGCGCCAGAATGCGGCGCAGAACGAAAATCTTCTGCAGATCCTGGCGCGCGATGAGGAGGTCTTCCTTACGGGTGCCGGACTTGAGAATGTCGATGGCCGGGAAGATGCGCTTGTCGGCAACCTTGCGGTCGAGCACGATTTCCGAATTGCCCGTTCCCTTGAACTCCTCGAAGATCACTTCGTCCATGCGGCTGCCCGTATCGATGAGCGCGGTCGCGATGATCGTCAGAGAACCGCCCTCCTCGATGTTGCGTGCCGCACCGAAGAAGCGCTTCGGACGCTGCAGCGCGTTGGCATCGACACCGCCGGTCAGAACCTTGCCGGAAGACGGCACCACCGTGTTGTAGGCGCGGCCCAGACGCGTGATCGAATCGAGCAGGATGACCACGTCGCGGCCATGCTCGACCAGACGCTTCGCCTTCTCGATCACCATCTCGGCGACCTGCACGTGGCGAGAAGCCGGCTCGTCGAAGGTCGAGGAAATGACCTCGCCATTCACCGAGCGCTGCATGTCGGTCACTTCTTCCGGACGCTCGTCGATCAGAAGAACGATCAGGAAACATTCCGGGTGATTCGACGTGATCGAATGGGCAATGTTCTGTAGAAGAACCGTCTTACCCGTACGCGGCGGCGCAACGATCAGGCCACGCTGGCCCTTGCCGAGCGGCGCCACGAGGTCGATCACGCGCGCTGACAGGTCTTTCTTCGTCGGATCTTCGATTTCCATGTTCAGCCGCTCATCGGGATAGAGCGGGGTCAGGTTGTCGAAATGGATCTTGTGGCGGATCTTCTCCGGATCCTCGAAATTGATCGTGTTGACCTTGAGAAGGGCGAAGTAGCGCTCGCCTTCCTTGGGGCTGCGGATCGGACCCTCGACCGTATCGCCGGTTTTCAGCGAGAAGCGGCGAATCTGCGAGGGGGAGATGTAGATATCGTCGGGACCCGGCAGATAATTGGCTGTTGCCGAGCGGAGAAAGCCGAAGCCATCCTGCAGCACTTCGACAACACCCTCACCGATGATCTCGATATCCTGGGTGGAGAGCTTCTTTAAGATCGCGAACATCAGCTCCTGCTTGCGCATGATGCTGGCATTCTCGACCTCAAGCGATTCTGCGAACGCAATGAGATCGGTTGGCGATTTGCTTTTCAGCTCTTGGAGTTTCATTTCCTGCATGTGCGGACTCTGGAAAGGCAACGGAAAAGGTGGAGGTAGGCGTATTTGAAGCCGGCCGGTTTCACTCGAAACGGAAGATATTCGTGGAACCGGACTAAAAGGAAGGAACCATCTCTTACCGCCGTCTCTGCCAAAGGGCAAGACGACTTTCCCGGTTCCATGTCATGGGCGGTCTTCGAAACCCGTATCAGAAGGGTTTGACGATAACAAGGATGACGATGACGATCATCAGAAGCGTCGGCACTTCGTTCATTATACGCCAATGACGCGCCGGCTTCGTGTTCTGGTCGGCGGCAAACCGGCGCACGGCGGCAGAGAAATAGCCGTGCACGCCCGACATCGCCACCACCAGCGCAATCTTGGCATGCAGCCATCCGCCGGAGAAGCCGAAGCCGCTCCACGCAAGCCACAGGCCGAGCACCCATGTGACCATCATCGCCGGGTTGATGATCAGCCGTAAGAGGCGCCCTTCCATGATCTTGAAGGTCTCGGACGTCTCCGATCCCGGCGCGGCATCCGCGTGATAGACGAAGAGACGCGGCAGGTAGAGCATGCCCGCCATCCAGGCGATCACCGCGATCACATGAATGGCCTTGGCCCAGAGATAAAAACCGGACGGATTGTAGAAAAACAGAAGCACTGTCAGGGCGATAAAGATCGCCAGCGCCGCGAAAGCCCTGCCTGCAGCCTTTTTTCCGCCCGTGTCGCCCGCAGCCATCACTCGGCCTCCCGAATCCGTTTCAGCATCGCTTCCACATGCTCAACCGGCGTCTTTGGCGTGATGCCGTGGCCAAGGTTGAAGATGAACGGCCCATGCCGCAGTGCCTCCACAATGGCGTCCACGCCCTCGTGGAGCGCCTCTCCGCCGGCAATCAGCCTCAGCGGGTCCAGATTGCCCTGCACCGCCCCCTCGGCCTGCAGGCGGCGCGCTGTGCCCAGAGGAACCGTCCAGTCGAGCCCGAGTGCCGTCACGCCCGTCTCCCGGCGATAGCCCGCGTAAAGCGCGCCTGCTCCCTTCGGAAAGCCGATGATCGGTGTGTCGGGGTGCTTTTCCCGCACCTTCGCCACCATCCGCGCCACCGGCTTCACGCACCACCGCTCGAAAGAGAGCTCGTCGAGAACGCCCGCCCAGGAATCGAATATCTGCACGGCATCGGCGCCAGCATCGATCTGGCGGATGAGATAATCGGCAGAACAGTCCGCAAGGCGGTTGATCAGTGCGGAAAAGGCCTCCGGCTGCTCAAGAGCGAACATGCGGGCCGGTGCCTGGTCCGGCGTGCCATGCCCGGCAATCATGTAGGTCGCCACCGTCCAGGGCGCTCCGCAGAACCCGAGCAGTGTCGTTTCATCGGGAAGCTCCCTGCGAAGCCGCCGCACCGTCTCGTAGACCGGCGCCAGATGATCGTGAAAACCCGATGTCTCAAGTTTTGCGATACCGCTCGCATCGATGGGCGTCAGAAGCGGACCCCTGCCCTCCTCGAAGCGCAGATCGCGACCCAGCGCGTGCGGCACGACGAGAATATCGGAAAAGAGGATCGATGCATCAAAGCCGAAACGTCGGATCGGCTGCAATGTCACTTCCACTGCCAGATCGGGGTTGTAGCAGAGATCGAGAAAGCTCCCTGCCTGTTTCCGGGTTTCCCGGTATTCCGGCAGATATCGTCCTGCCTGGCGCATCATCCAGACGGGAGGCGGAAACACCGTCTCGCCTCTAAGCACATCAAGGATTTTCCGCTGCCCCATCAGGCTGCTCCACAGTCAGGATTCAAAAGATAATTACAGATCTGAAGATTCTTCTGATTCTTAGACTCTGTTTGTAATGTGGATTCAAATCTGTCCACGGTTTTGCGCATCGCAAGCCCGGTCTTATTGCCGCGCCTCGTGGAAATGCACATCTTCAGAAGAACGGGGATAATGCGGATTCAGCACGCAGATTCAATAGGCTGTAGCGATTTCGGTTGACCTCGCCCAGTGGACAGTGAAGGAAGGTTCAGGGATTGTCGATTGTTCTCCACATGGGACGATCGCAATTCACACGGGGCCTGTCTGTGGAAGAACGGGTGGAGTTATCAAAGGGTGCGGCCTCGCCATTTTTTCGGGCCCGCGTTATCAACAGGCATCCACATGGCGGGGCAAAAATCCGTGCAACAACCGCAACGCTTCTTCCATCTTCACATGATTTCTGATGCAACCGGTGAGACTCTGCTGGCCGCGGGACGCGCCGCAGCCGCGCAATACAAGGACGCGCGGGCGATCGAGCACATCTACCCGCTGATTCGAAACGAGAAGCAGCTCGCCCGTGTGCTTGACGAGGTGGAGCGCGAGCCCGGCATCGTGCTTTATACGGTGGTGGACCAGAAGCTTGCCCGTCAGGTGGATGAAAGCTGCGCTGCGCTCGGCCTGCCCTGCGTGTCGGTTCTCGAACCCGTTCTGATGGTCTTCCAGTCTTATCTGGGAACCCCCGCCGGCCGTCGGGTCGGCGCGCAGCATGTTCTGGATGCGCAGTATTTTCACCGCATCGAGGCGCTCAATTTCACCATGGAGCATGACGACGGTCAGCTTCCGCTCGATGTCGAGGAAGCGGATGTCATCCTCGTCGGCATATCCCGCACGTCCAAGACGCCGACCAGCATCTATCTGGCCAATCGTGGTGTGAAGACCGCAAACGTGCCCATCGTGCTCGACATGAAACTGCCGGAAGCGCTCGCAGCAGCGAAAAGGCCCCTCATCGTCGGACTGGTCGCCTCTGCCGAACGCATTTCGCAGATTCGCCAAAACCGGATTCTGGGATCGGTGGATGAAAACGCCTTCAACCCCTATACCGACCGCGTGACGATCTCCCGCGAGATCGCCTATGCGCGCCAGCTCTGCACACGCCATGGCTGGCCGGTAATCGATGTAACCCGCCGCTCCATCGAGGAAACCGCAGCGGCCATTCTCGCATTGTATGCGAAGGCACGAGAAAACAGAGGGTGACGACATGACCAACAGGCCCGCCATCGTCCTGGCCTCCGGCAGCGCCTTTCGCCAGAAAATGCTGCGCGATGCCGGTGTTGTCTTCCGCGTTGAACGCTCCGAGATTGACGAGCGCGCCGTGGAAAAAACACTGGAGGGCAGCGGCGCCGATCCTGAAACACTCGCCCAGGTCCTGGCGGAAGCCAAGGCCGTTGACGTTTCTGAACGTGAGAAGGGTGCGCTCGTCATCGGTGCCGACCAGACGCTCTCGCTGGGTGACGAGGTGTTCCACAAGCCGGCGGACATGGAGGGTGCGCGCCGCCACCTCCTGAAACTTTCCGGTCGCACGCATCAGCTCAACAGCGCCGTGGTCATCGCCCGTGATGGCGGGGTGATCTGGCGGCATGTGGGCGTTGCCCGCCTCACCATGCGCGATCTCGATCCCGCCTTCGTCGGGCGGCACCTCTCCAATGTGGGTGAAAAGGCACTCGCGAGCGTCGGCGCCTACCAGATCGAGGGCGAAGGCATTCAGCTCTTTGAGAAGATCGAAGGCGATACATTCACCATTGTCGGCCTGCCTCTTCTGCCGCTCCTTGCTGAACTTCGTAGCTTGGGGGCCATCGATGGCTGAGATTCGCGCTTTCGTCTGCGGGCACCCGATCGCCCATTCCCGTTCGCCGCTCATTCACGGGTTTTGGCTTGCCGAGCATGGCATCGACGGCAGCTATGAAAAGCTGGACGTCGCCCCGCTGGATTTCGATGCCTTTCTTGGTGATTTGCCAGCGACTGGGTATGCCGGCGGCAATGTCACTCTGCCCCACAAGGAAGCGGCCTTTGCCGCGGTTCACCGGTGTGACGAAGCGGCGGAGATGATCGGCGCGGTCAACACGTTGTGGTTTGAATCCGGCAAACTGATTGGCGGAAACACGGATGCCTACGGTTTTGCGGCACATCTGAGCGCCGGCGCTCCCAACTGGACGAATGGCGAAACGGCGGTTGTCCTCGGCGCCGGTGGTGCGGCGCGCGCCATCATCCATGCCATTCAAAAAGCCGGCTATAAAAATATATGCGTGGTCAACCGCACGCTTGCGCGCGCGCAGGAACTGGCGGTGCGTTTCGGCACTGGCGTCAGCGCTCATGGCTGGGAAGATCTGCCCGCGCTCCTCGGCAATGCTGATCTTCTGGTCAACACGAGCGCGCTCGGCATGACCGGTCAGCCGCCGCTGGAAATTTCGCTCGATCCCCTGCCTGAACAAGCAATTGTAAGCGACATCGTCTATGCCCCGCTCAAGACAGATCTTCTCGCCGCCGCCGAGGGCCGGGGCCTCGCGTGGGTCGATGGCCTCGGCATGTTGCTGCATCAGGCTGTGCCTGGCTTCGAGCGCTGGTTCGGTGTCCGGCCGGTGGTAACGGGCGCACTGCGGGATCATGTGCTCGCGGGCGGGGATGCATCATGACCACTGTTCTTGGCCTGACCGGCTCTATCGGCATGGGAAAGTCCACCACCGGCAGAATGTTCATGGATGAAGGCGTGCCGGTTCACGATTCCGATGCTGCGGTCCATCGCCTCTATTCGGGTGCCGCCGCTCCATTGATCGCGGCGCGCTTTCCCGGAACGGTGACAGACGGCACGGTGGACAGGGCGCGCCTCGCCGAGGCGGTGCTGGGGAAACCCGAAGCTTTCAGGGCGCTGGAGGAAATTGTCCATCCGCTGGTGCGGCAGGATGCCGACACGTTCGTCGCCGAACACCGGAGAAAAGGCTCCCCCATTGTCGTGCTCGACATCCCGCTTCTTTTTGAGACCGGCGGGGAAGATCGCGTCGATCGCATTGTCGTCGTGACCGCACCGGCGGAAGAGCAGCGCAAACGGGTCCTGTCGCGTCCCGGCATGACGGAGGAGAAGTTCGCCGGGATTCTCGCGCGTCAGGTGCCCGACGCCGAAAAACGCCGGCGCGCGGACTTCATCATCGACACCGGCAAAGGCATGGAGGCTGCGCGAAAGGCGGTGAAAGCCGTGATCGACGAACTTTCCCCAGCCGAAACGGACACGCCCTGACGGTATCCTTGCGTCGCCGATCCCGGGCGCGCATGTTGGATTTGACCCGACCTCCGGAGCGGAAGAATGCGCGAAATCGTTTTTGATACGGAAACCACAGGCCTCGATTCCAACGAAGACCGGGTGATCGAGCTCGGCTGTGTCGAACTGGACAACCGCTTTCCCACCGGCCGCACGCTGCACCATTTCATCAATGCGCAGGGGCGCTCCGTTCACCCCGAAGCCCAGGCGGTTCACGGCATTTCCGATGCCGATCTGGCAGACAAACCGGTGTTTGGGGCAATTCTCGAAGAATTCCTCGAATTCATCGATGGCGCAAAGCTCGTCGCGCACAATGCCAATTTCGACATCGGCTTCATCAACGCCGAATTCGACCGGCTCGGCGTGCCACCGGTGGACCCGGGTCTGGTCGTCGACACGCTGGCGATTGCCCGACGCAAACACCCGATGGGCCCGAATTCGCTCGATGCACTCTGTCGTCGCTATGGGATCGACAACAGCCACCGTACCAAGCACGGCGCCCTGCTCGATGCAGAACTTCTCGCCGAGGTCTATATCGAACTGATCGGTGGAAAGCAGGCCGCCCTCGGTCTTGAAATTTCCACCGGCGGTGACGATGCGGGGCGCAATACGGACCGGGGCGCTGTGACGGTTTCAGCAAGACCCGCCCCCCTGCCTCCCCGGATCAGCGAAGCCGAGCGCGCAGCGCATGAAGCGCTGGTGGAGAAGCTTGGCGAAAAGGCACTCTGGCACACTTTTCGCGCCTGAAAACATGGGCGCGGCAGGAAGAACCCGGCTCAAATGAAACAGGGCGGCGCCCGAAAGCACCGCCCCGCCCAAAAATCCTGAAAAATCGCTGGTTCAGGAAACCTGAACCTGACCTTTTGCCTGTTCCTCGGCAACGCGCTGCTGGAACATGCGGGCAAAATCGATCGGGTCGATCATCAGCGGAGGGAAGCCGCCGGCACGCGTCGTATCGGCAATGACCTGGCGGGCAAACGGGAAGAGCAGACGCGGGCACTCGATGAAGAGAACCGGCAGCATGTGCTCCTGCGGGAAACCGGCAACGCGGAAAACGCCGCCATAGACCAGCTCGACGTTGAAAAGAACCTTGCCCTCGGCCTCGGCCTTGGCATTGAGCGTCAAAACAACGTCGTAGTCCGTATCGCCGAGCGGGTTGGCGTTGACGTTGACATTGATGTTGATCGCGGGGGCTTCGGAACGGCCGCGCAGCGATTGCGGTGCACCCGGGCTTTCAAAGGAAAGATCCTTCACATACTGGGTCAGCACGTTCAGAGAGGGCTGGGCGCCGTTGCCGGCCTTTGCAGCTTCGGTCTTTTCTTCTGGTTTCTTGGCCATGCGTTTTTCCTCGAGCGTGGTTTGGCAGCCGCGCGGCTCCCCTTTAAGATTTGCCTGCTCGCTAGCATGGGCTTCGGCGCATGACAAGGCGCGGCGGGGTAGCCGCTATTCGCGGTCCGGTTTGCGCCAGGGCGAATTCTCGTCGCCGGATTCGCTGTAATCGTCCGCAGAAAGATCGATGGTCTGCGGCCCGGTATCGCGCCCATGAGGGTTTGCGTGCCGGCTTCCGGCTGATGCCGGGCCGCCCAGGATGACGATCCGGCTGCGAAGAAATTTCCAGCCTGCATCGCGGATGGCCGGCACGAAAAGGAGAAAACCGAGCGTATCGGTGATGAAACCGGGCGTAAGGAGCAGCACGCCGGCCACCATGATCATCATGCCATGCACCAGGTCACGGCCGGGCACGCCGCCCTCATTCATGGTTTCCTGAATGCGGCGTACAACCCCGAACCCCTGGATTCGCAGGAGAATGGAGCCGGCGACGGCGGTCACCAGCACGAGGCCCAGTGTGGGAAACACGCCGATCTGGCTGCCGACCATGACGAACATGGCGATCTCGGCAAGTGGAATTGCGAGAAGCAGGAAGGGAACAATCGAAAAGCGCACGAACCTGTTAGCCTTGTTGCGTGTTTGAGCGGATTCTGGCCGTTCCATGCTGGCCAGTTGGGAAAACATAGGTATTCTGACCGATAATTTGAATGATGGCTCCCTCCGTTCTATATGATTTCCAGTAAGGACGGGGTGCCGTCGCCTCTGCACATGCCCTGAGCCGGCAGGTGTTGCGGAACACAGTGGCTCGTTTGGCTGGACGTTATGGAATTTTTCGATTTCGGCACAATTTTCTTTCTGATTGCCGCTGTGGTGATCTTTTTCCAGTTGCGCAACGTGCTGGGCCGGCGCACGGGCAATGAGCGTCCGCCGTTCGACCCCTATACGGCGGGGCGCAATGCGTCCCGTAAGGAACAGTCCTCCAATGGCGAAAACGTGGTGTCCCTCCCGCGCCGCAAGGGTGCAGCGGAGCCAGACCAGACCTATGTCGATATCGACAAGGCGGCCAAGCCCGGCACCGATCTGAACAAGGGTATGCGCGCCATCCGGGATGCCGACGCATCCTTCGCTCCCAAGAGTTTCGTCGAGGGCGCGAAGATGGCCTACGAGATGATCGTGATGGCCTATGCCGATGGCGACCGCCGCACGCTGAAGAACCTGCTCTCCCGCGAGGTCTATGAGGGTTTCGTCGCTGCCATCGACGAGCGTGAGAAACGCAGCGAAAAGATTGAATCCTCCTTTGTCGGCATTGACGACATGACGATTATTGCCGCCGAGATGAAGGGTTCTGAGGCACATGTCACACTGCGCATCGTCAGTGAGCTGATTTCCGCCACGCGCGACAGCGCCGGCGAGGTGATCGACGGCGATCCGGAAACCGTCGCTGAAGTCAAGGATGTCTGGACTTTCGCGCGCGATACGCGCTCCCGCGATCCCAACTGGAAGCTCGTCGCCACGGAAGCCGAGGATTGATCCTTGTCTGGCGGAGCGTCGTGCACGGCCGCACCGCCTGCGGCGCTTTCGCCAACCCTCGAGCGGGTTTCGTTCGATAAGATTCCGGGCTGGCGGCAGGATTCGGTCCTGTCCGCCTTTCGTGCCTTTGCACGCTCGGCCGAACGAGTCGAGATAAAGCCCTATCGCTCTGGCGCTCTCGGTATCGCCCTTTCCGCATTTGCCCCGGCGCACAGGGCAGCCCGCGCCATGCCGGATGCCGATGAGCGGGCGGCCCGCGCCTTCTTCGAAAATCATTTCATCCCCTGCCGCATACGGGCGGAGGATGGCGGGCCCGGCTTCGTAACCGGGTATTATGAACCGGAAGTGGAAGCCTCACGCGTCGAAACGGAGCGATTCTGCGTCCCGCTTTATAAGCGCCCGGACGATCTGGTCGATGTCGACGAGAGCAATCGGCCTCCCGGTCTCGACCCTTATTTCGCCTTCGCCAGAAAGACGGACACCGGCCTTGTGGCGTATCACGACCGCGGCGCTATCGACCGTGGAGCACTGGCGGGTCAAGGGCTGGAACTTGTCTGGCTCGACAACAGGGTGGATGCCTATTTCATCCACGTCCAGGGCGCGGCACGGCTGCGGCTTGAAGACGGTTCGACCATGCGTGTGACCTATGCCGCCAAATCGGGTCACCCTTTCACCGGCGCCGGCAGGGTTCTGATCGACCGTGGCGAGCTTTCGCCTGAAACGGTCACAATGCAGAGCATTCGCGCCTGGTTTTCGGAAAATCCGGACCGGATTGACGAGATTCTGTGGCAAAATCGCTCATTTATCTTTTTTCGGGAGAGCGATGCCGGGGCCCCCGAACTCGGACCCGTGGCCGCCGCCAAGGTGCAGCTTGCACCGGGACGCTCCATAGCGGTCGACCGGCTTTTGCACACATTCGGGACTCCGTTCTTCATCGACGCGCCCGAACTCGATGCGGTCGATGGTCAGCCCTTCCGGCGTCTGATGATCGCACAGGATACGGGCTCGGCGATCACCGGGCCTGCGCGGGCCGATCTCTTCATCGGCAGTGGCGCAGCGGCAGGCGAGATCGCCGGCGTGATCCGCCACAAAGCGGATTTCTATGCTCTGGTTCCACGCGGGCTTCTGGGAGGCTGATCGATGACCAGCCACACACCGAAACGCCTGAGCATGGAAGACCGCATCCTGTGGAACCGGGTGGCGCGCACGACCGAGCCGCTGAAGGGCAAGGTGCTCGAAGACCCGCCGGAACCGACCGATGACACCATGGCCGAGTTGACCCGCCTCGTTGCGCAGGACACCGGCAGCAAGGCTCCGGCAGGCGCTTCGCAGCAGAACAACGCGCCCCCGGCGAAAGCGCATCCGACGCGGCGGATAGACAAACCCACGCACACCAAGCTCGCGCGCGGCCGGCTCGCTCTGGAGGGGCGCGTGGACCTGCACGGGCTGACCCAGTCCGAGGCGCACAGTCTCCTCCTCTCATTCCTGAGCCGCGCCCATGCCGATGGCGTGCGTCATGTGCTCGTGATCACCGGCAAGGGGGCTTCCTTCGGCAGCGATGGCGTGTTGCGGCGCGCCGTTCCGCAATGGCTTGCGACGCCGCCGTTTTCTTCGCTTGTCAGCGGGATCGACCAGGCCAGCCGCCGGCATGGCGGTGGCGGTGCATTCTACATTCGCCTGAAGCGCAGGCACGGGAGCGGGATGTGACACCGCTCGGTGAGAAAATCCGTCAGCTTCGCAGGGAGCGCGGTGTCAGCCAGAAGGAGATGGCGGCGTCCATCGGTGTAAGCGCCGCCTATCTTTCTTCGCTGGAACATGGTCGTGCGAGCCCGCCCAACTGGGCGATGATCCAGAAGATCATCGGTTACTTCAACGTGATCTGGGACGAGGCGGATGAGATGCAGCGCATTGCCGAGCTTTCCCATCCGCGCGTTGTCGTGGACACGGCCAGGCTCGCACCCGAGGCGACCGAACTCGCCAATCTTCTGGCGGCGCATATCGCTTCTATGAAGAACGCCGAGGTGACCCTGCTTCTAAAGCAGCTCCGCGCCATAACCGGCGACCGTGCGACCGGGAAAAAGTAGAAAATCCTGCCGGTGCGAGCTCAGGAGTCCTGGAACAGCGCCTTCAGCTCATCCAGTTTGTCGTTCACCAGCCAGCCGTAATAGTTCTCTTCGGGAAGCTTTATCCGCTGGCCCTTTGCCCGGAGAATGCGGTTTTCGGCTGCAAGCCGTGCAGCGCGCGCTTCGGGATTGCCCAGATTGTAGAGCGTTGCGGTGATGCCGGGGTTTCCGGAAATGTCGAAATCCGCAATTCGCTTGTAGGCGCTGATCGATTTTTTCACCGTCGCCGCGACATAGGCGAGCGACTTATCCGGGTCCATGATCGTCTGGTAGACTTCCTGCGGATTGTCATGGCTGATCCGCCTGAAGCCGGACACCTTGTGCACCATGTCGGTCATCTTGAGCGCTGTCAGCGGGTTGAGCTGACCGATGCCGAAGGTCTGGCCGGCGTAAAAGGGCTGGAAGAACACGGCACCGAAGCGGTCGTTCGGCCATTTCGTCCCGTCCACGCTCTTGCCGCGAAACGCCTTGTCCCAAACCGCTTCACGGCAGGACCACAGGTCGTAGCTGCCCTTCTCCTTTTCGCACTCGGCGAATTCTGGCCGTTCGATGAACTGACCGACGGTCTCACCGGCATGGGAGAAGGAGAAATCGCTCTTCAGGTAGGAGACCGCCTTCACATAATAGGTTTGCAGCCGGTCATAGGCGTCCACATTGTAAGTATGTTCGCCAACAATGGCTCCCACCATATGCACGGGATCGATCTGATAGCTGGCGGAAATGGAACGGATCTTGGAAACCAGCCCGCTGTCGTTCTTCAGAAGCTGATAGACCTTGCCGTATTTGGCGTCATAGGTGGTCTGCGCGGATTTGGTGCGCTTGGCCGAAACACCGGGTATGGGCGGCTGCTCGGCGTTGCGATTGCCCTCGGGCACCAGCTTTGCCGCCGCCACGGGCAATGAACCCGCGCCGACCAAGCCGACACAAATGCCGATAACCAATCGAGCCCGTGATGCCATGTCGCGCTGCTTGCGCCCCCGAGTCGTTCTTTTTTTCTGGATTGCGGGCAAATTAGGCAAAGCCTGACACCAAGTCGAGAGACATTCGCGGCCGGAGCGCGATGACGCCGCGACCGCGGCAGAGATGTCACACTTGAAAAGCCGGCTTCATTGCCCTGCCGACGCGGAGATGGCAGGGCAATGAACTCAGTCAGCGACCGGGTACCGCGACCCTAAAGTATGAAACGCGACAGGTCTGTATTCCTGGCCAGGTCGCCGACATTCTTGTCGACATATTCTGCATCGATTTTGAGCGCGCTGCCGGAGCGGTCGGGCGCATCGAACGAGATGTCGTCGAGAACCCGCTCCATCACTGTCTGTAGTCTGCGTGCGCCAATATTCTCGACCGTCGCATTGAGATCGACAGCAATGGCTGCAAGCCGGTCGATGGCGTCATCGGTGAATTCGAGCGTCACGCCCTCCGTCTCCATCAAAGCCACATACTGCTTGATGAGGCTCGCCTCGGTTTCCGTCAGGATGCGGCGGAAATCGTCCTTCTCCAGCGCCCGCAATTCAACGCGGATCGGCAGACGGCCCTGGAGCTCGGGCAAAAGGTCCGAGGGCTTGGAAACGTGGAACGCACCAGAAGCGATGAACAGAATGTGGTCGGTTTTCACCGGCCCGTATTTCGTTGCAACGGTCGTGCCTTCAACCAGCGGAAGCAGGTCGCGCTGCACGCCCTCGCGCGAGACGCCGGCCCCCACGCCGCCCTCGCGCGTGGCGATCTTGTCGATCTCGTCGAGGAAGACGATGCCGTCATTCTGCGCCGATTCCAGTGCCCGGTGGGTCACTTCGTCCTGGTCGAGCAGCTTGTCGGATTCGTCGGCGATCAACAGCTCGTAGGATTCCTTGACCGTCGTCTTGCGTTTTTTGGTCTGCTGGCCGCCCATGGCCTTCTGCAGCATGTCGTTGATGTTCAGAACGCCGATATTGGCGCCGGGCATGCCGGGAAGCTCGAAACCGGGCATGCCGCCTCCTGAATCGGAGACCTCCACCTCGATTTCCTTGTCGTCCAGCTCCCCGTTGCGCAGCTTCTGACGGAAGCTGTCCTTGGTGGCTGGGCTGGCGGTTTTGCCCACCAGCGCCTCAAGCACGCGCTCTTCGGCGTTCATGTGGGCGCGGGCTCTGACATCCTCGCGCATCTTCTCGCGGGTCAGGCCGATCGACACCTCGACCAGATCACGGATGATCTGTTCCACGTCGCGGCCCACATAGCCGACCTCGGTGAATTTCGTTGCCTCGACCTTCACGAAGGGCGCGCCGGCAAGCTTGGCCAGACGTCTGGAAATCTCGGTCTTGCCGACGCCGGTCGGGCCGATCATGAGGATGTTCTTGGGCATCACCTCTTCGCGCAGATCCGGCTCGAGCTGCTGGCGGCGCCAGCGGTTGCGCAGCGCAATGGCCACGGCGCGCTTGGCGTCTTTCTGGCCGATGATGTAGCGATCGAGTTCGGAGACGATCTCGCGCGGGGAAAATGTGGTCATGTGTTCGTCTCGTTGTTCTTGTCGTATTGCATGATGAGCACGCTCCCGGTGCGGCCTTCAAGATGAGGGATCGGGCGAAAGCCCGCCTTCTCATAGGCGCGCACGGCGCGGCGGTTTTCACGATCCGGGTCGATGATGATGCTGGCGTGGCCTTCATCGAGCAGCCGTTGGACCATCAGCCTGACGGCACGGCTGCCAATGCCCCGGGAAAGAAGCGCCTCTTCGCCGATGGTCAGATCCACACCCACGGCATCCTCCGGCAGTTCGCCCACCCATGGGTCCTTTTCAAGGATATCCGGGCTCCTGTTGTCGGCAACGAACCAGTACTGGATGTAACCGATGGGCTTTCCGTCGAGGCGGATCACGAAAGGCCGTGTCGTGTCCCGCCCTTCCACCATGTCACGGATATGGGCCAGTTCCGTGTCCGGATCGCCCCACCATTCGCGCACATGCGGCTGGTGGAGCCAGTCGAGAAGGAGCGGATAGTGCTCGGCCGTGACCGGGATAATGTCTATCTGGCCCGGTTCACTCGACATCGAGCGTTTCCACCACGACATTGTCATTGGTGTAGATGCAGATGGATGCGGCGATCTCCATCGCCCTGCGGGCGATCTCTTCGGCGTCCTTGTCGGTGTCGGCGAGCGCACGCGCCGCGGCGAGTGCAAAATTGCCGCCGGAACCGATGGCCATGATGCCCCCTTCCGGCTCCAGCACGTCGCCATTGCCCGTCAGCGCCAGGGTGATGTTCTTGTCGGCGACCAGCATCATCGCCTCGAGCCGGCGCAGGTAGCGGTCGGTGCGCCAGTCCTTGGCCAGCTCGACACAGGCGCGCATCAGCTGCTCGGGATACTGTTCCAGCTTGGCCTCGAGCCGCTCCAGAAGGGTGAAGGCATCGGCCGTCGCCCCGGCAAAGCCGGCAATCACATTGCCCTTGCCGATGCGTCGCACCTTGCGCGCATTGCCCTTCATCACGGTGTTGCCCAGGCTGACCTGCCCGTCTCCGGCAATCACCACCCTGCCGCCCTTGCGCACAGTGACGATTGTCGTGGCGTGCATGGATTTTTCGTCGCTCATCGCACACTCCTTTTCGTGCCGCCCGATAAGGCACGGCACCGTCAGAGCGAATATGTAAGTTGAACAACGTGGAATGCAAACGCGAGAGACGAGATTGGTGAGAGTGCTTGGCGCTGCCCGAACATGCTGCTAGAAGGCTGGCCTTCACGCAGCGCAAAGGGAAAGACCATGGCTTCCAGCAAGACGCGCACCGCCGAAATCAGCCGCAAGACCAACGAGACGGCCATTGCCGTCAAAGTGGATATCGACGGCGAAGGCCGCTTTGAGATGGCCACCGGCGTGGGCTTTTTCGACCATATGCTGGAACAGCTTTCCCGCCATTCGCTGATCGACATGACGGTAAAGGCCGATGGCGATCTGCACATCGACGATCACCACACGGTCGAGGACTGCGGTATTGCTCTGGGCAAGGCCATCTCGGAGGCGCTGGGCGAGCGGCGCGGCATCACGCGCTATGCCTCGCTCGACCTTGCCATGGATGAATGCCTGACACGCGCCGCAATTGATGTTTCCGGCCGCCCCTTTCTCGTCTGGGACGTGGACTTTCCAACCCAGAAGATCGGCACGTTCGACACCGAGCTGGTGCGCGAATTCTTTCAGGCGCTGGCGCAGAATGCCGGCATCACCCTGCACGTGACCAACCATTACGGCGCCAACAGCCATCACATCGCCGAAACCTGCTTCAAGGCGGTGGCGCGTGTGTTGCGCACGGCCTGCGAGGCCGACCCGCGCCAGGGCAACGCGGTGCCCTCCACCAAGGGCAGCCTGAAGGGATAGGCCGATGGCAAGCTATGTGGTGATGGAGCCGCCCGAGGGTGATCTGGAACAGGCAGTCCTCATACGCGACGGCTTTGCTTTTCTGGCTTTCATCATGCCGTTTCTGTGGTTTCTCTGGCATCGCATGTGGCTGGAGGCGCTGGCCGCCCTTGCCGCTGCGCTCGTCATCGGCGCGCTTGGGACACTGGAAGGCTGGTCCGTAACGGCAACGGTGGCATCGCTCTGTCTGTCGTTCTTCCTCGCGCTGGAGGCACGCAATCTGCGTGTTGCCATGCTTGAGAGGCGCGGCTGGCGCGAATGGGGTGTTGTCGATGCCGCAGGCCGCGACGAGGCCGAAACCCGGTTCATGGCCGGCCTCCTCTCCGACAAGGCGGAAGCCGGGAACGAAACCCCGCTCCCTGCCCTGAACGAAAGACCGGCACCGGCGAGAGGTCCGGGCCGTGCCAGCGAGCCGGCGCTTGGTCTCTTCACATATCCTGGAGCGCGCTGACCATGAAGGTTGCGATCATCGATTACGGTTCGGGCAATCTGCGCTCGGCCGCAAAGGCCTTCGAGCGTGCCGCACGTGAAAACGGCATCGCGGCCGAGATCGCCGTGACGGCGGACGCCGATGCCGTCCGCATCGCCGACCGCATCGTTCTGCCGGGTGTCGGTGCCTATGCCGACTGCCGGCGGGGGCTCGATGCGGTGCCGGGCATGGTCGAGGCGATCACGGATGTCGCCATTCATCAGGCGCGGCCCTTTCTCGGCATCTGTGTCGGTATGCAGCTCATGAGCGAACGCGGGCTGGAGAAGACGGTCACGGAAGGGCTCGGCTGGATTGCCGGAGATGTGGTCGAGATGACCCCGTCCGACCCGAAACTCAAGATCCCGCAGATCGGCTGGAACACGATTCACGTGAAACATTCGCACCCGATCTTCGCGAGGATTCCCACCGGAGCGGACGGTTTGCACGCCTATTTCGTGCATTCCTATCACTTTGCGGCCCGCAATGAGGCGGAGGTCCTCGCCACCGCTGACTATGGTGGACCGATCACCGCCGCGGTCGCGCGGGACAATCTGGTGGGCACGCAGTTCCACCCGGAAAAGAGCCAGGCGCTTGGCCTGGCCCTGATCGCCAATTTCCTGCGCTGGAGGCCATGATGAGCGAAGCGGACAAAAAAGGTTACTGGGTCGCGCAGGTCGAGATCGCCGACCTCGAGGGCTACAGGAAATACATCGAAGCCAACGCTGCGGCCTTCGAGAAATACGGCGCAAAATTTCTGGTGCGGGGCGGGCAGTCGGTCGCGCCGGAGGAACCGACGGGCGACCGTCAGGTGGTCATCGAGTTCGCGTCCTATGAGCAGGCACTCGCCTGCTACCACTCGCCGGAATACCAGCATGCGATCACATTCCGGCAACCCGTTTCAAAAGCCAGGCTCAGCATCATCGAAGGCGTCTGACACATGATCCTTTTTCCCGCCATCGACCTGAAAGACGGCCAGTGCGTTCGGCTCAAACTGGGCGACATGGACGAGGCGACGGTCTACAACACCGACCCTGCCGCGCAGGCCCGCAGCTTTGAAGAGCAGGGCTTCGAATGGCTGCATGTGGTTGACCTGAATGGCGCTTTTGCCGGCGCGAGCGTCAATGGCGATGCCGTCGAAGCGATCCTGAAAGCGACGAAAAACCCGGTACAGCTTGGCGGCGGCATCCGCACGCTCGCCCATATCGAGGCCTGGCTCGACAAGGGCCTGTCGCGCGTGATCCTCGGCACCGTGGCGGTGCGCGATCCCGATCTGGTGAAGGAAGCCTGCAGGGCGTTTCCGGGCAGGATCGCCGTCGGCATTGATGCGCGCGGCGGCAAGGTGGCCGTGGAAGGCTGGGCGGAAACCTCCGATCTTTCAGCCATCGAACTGGCTCGTCGGTTCGAAGGCGCGGGCGTCGCGGCCATTATCTACACTGATATCGACCGCGACGGTGTTCTGACCGGCATCAACTGGGAATCGACCATCGAGCTTGCCGATGCGGTCTCCATCCCCGTTATCGCCTCTGGCGGCCTCGCCTCCCTCGCCGACATTGTGCGCATGACCATGCCCGACGCGACCAAGCTGGAAGGCGCAATCTCCGGCCGCGCGCTTTATGACGGGCGGATTGATCCCGCAGAGGCGTTGAGAATTCTGCAAAAAAACGGATAGAAGTCATTTTCTCAGCAAAAAGAATCACTTGCTTTGATTTCCATAAGCGATTGGAATCGCTCCTGTTTTCTTGACATTTTTGGGCGATGCCCTATATTGAGGTTAAATGGATTGGGGTTTCCCGGTCGGCGTCGGGCCTTGGAGTAATCCGAGGCCTTTCGCTTTTATGGCACGATGATGCCCTGGCTCGGTCGACTGTAACGTCGACCTCGATGGAGTTTGCCGCGGATCAATTCAAACGCCCGGTTTTTCTGATTTTTCCGGAAAATGCTTAATCCAATCGGGCGCGCGGTCAGATCGGCGATCTGCATTCCCGTCGAATTGGCCTTCTTGTCGCAGAAGACAATCTCAAATCGGTCCAGTGGAAGGGAAAGATCGTTTTGGCCAGACACGATCCGGCGAAACTCGAGCTCCAGTTCTCCGTCTTCCTTGGCGCCGCGCTTTTCGAAAATGAAGTAGGTTCGCTTGCCAAATTGTCCATTTCGTTTCAGAAAACCGCACACATGCTGGAGACTGATGCGAAGGGAGATGGCGTAGGGATTCTCGGGAAAGAGATCCAGCTTCAGGTCCGGCTTGTAAATCACGGTGCTGAAGATTTTGAACGGCGCATTGGTGAGGCAGTCGGAAAGGTCGTCAAGAAAACTTTCCCTGACAACACGGTCGGTCAATATCCGGAAAGCGCCATTCTGTTTGCGGATGTCGTGCTCGTGAAGAATGATTGCATCGTGTCCGAAATATCGGAATTTCAGGGCCTGAAACCGGGGAACGATGCGGCTGCAATAGGTGGTTTTCTTGAAACCACAGAGGGATAAAGAAAATACGGGATAGGCTGGATCGATGGATCTCAGGGAGTGATCGCCACTCTCATCGGCATAGAATATGTATTCGCTGTCAGCAGATCGAGAATCCATCTGACAAGGCTAATGGAACTTAAAGTTGTGTGCAAAGTGAACAAATGACCCTCAAAGCCCGCGTTATTCCCTGTCTCGATGTGAAGGACGGCCGCGTCGTCAAGGGCGTCAATTTCGTCGATCTGATCGATGCCGGCGATCCGGTGGAAGCGGCGAAGGCCTATGACGCCGCCGGGGCGGACGAGCTCTGCTTCCTTGACATCACCGCCTCCAGCGACAATCGCGACACGATCTTCGACGTCGTGGCGCGCACCGCCGAGCAGTGCTTCATGCCACTCACCGTGGGTGGCGGCGTGCGCGAGGTTTCCGACATCCGCAAACTCCTGCTCGCCGGGGCCGACAAGGTGTCGATCAACACGGCGGCGGTGAAGGAGCCGGAGCTGGTGGCGCGCGCGGCCGACAAGTTCGGCGATCAGTGCATCGTCGTGGCGATAGACGCCAAGCAGGTGTCGGGCGAAGGCGAACCGCTGCGCTGGGAAATCTTCACCCACGGCGGGCGCACGCCGACCGGTATCGATGCTGTGGAGTTCGCCCGAAAGGTAGTGGATCTCGGTGCCGGCGAAATCCTGCTCACCTCGATGGATCGCGATGGCACGAAGGCGGGCTACAACATCCCGCTGACCCGCGCCGTGGCCGACGCGGTGCGTGCGCCGGTGATCGCTTCCGGCGGCGTCGGCACGCTCGATCACCTGGTCGAAGGCGTGCGCGGGGGCCATGCCAGTGCCGTTCTGGCCGCGTCGATCTTTCATTTCGGCACCTACACGATCGGCGAGGCCAAGGCATATATGGCCTCGGCGGGCATTCCAATGCGGCTCGATCCCGCACAGACCCTGGAGCAGGCATGAGCCAGTTCGACCTCACCCGTCTCGAAGCCATCATCGCCGAGCGCGCGCGCTCGGGCGATGAAAACTCCTGGACCGCAAGGCTGTTTGCAAAGGGCACGCCCAAGGCAGCGCAGAAGCTCGGCGAAGAAGCCGTTGAAACGGTGATCGCCGCCGTCTCGCGTGACAGGCAGGAACTGATTTCCGAAAGTGCCGATCTTCTTTATCATTGGCTCGTGGTCCTGGCGCTCGAAGGCATTTCGCTCGATGAGGTGATGGAAGAGCTTGAGCGCCGCACCGCACGTTCGGGCGTTGAAGAGAAGGCATCCCGAAAGGGATAGATCGTTTTTGCGCAGGATGGCATCATCGACGCATGACCGAGATTACAAAGACAACCATGGCGGCAAGGAAGGGGGCCGCGAACTTCATGGACCAGCTTGTCTCAGGGGAGAAGTACTCCCCCTATCGCATTTTCAGCGCCGAGAAATGGGCGAAGTTTCGCGCCGATACGCCGCTCACGCTGACCGAGGACGAGGTTCGGCGGCTGCGTTCGCTGAACGACCCGGTCGATCTGGAGGAGGTGCGCCGGATCTATCTTTCCATGTCGCGCCTGCTCTCGGCCCACGTGGAAGCCACGCAACTCCTGTTCCGGCAGAGGCAGGTGTTTTTCGATTCGGAAGACGTGGTCAAATCCCCCTTCATCATTGGCATCGCCGGTTCGGTGGCCGTCGGCAAATCGACCACGGCGCGCGTTTTGCAGGAACTCCTCACCCGCTGGCCATCCAGCCCCAAGGTCGATCTGGTGACGACCGATGGTTTCCTCTATCCGAACGAGATCCTGCGGCGCGAAAATCTGATGGAACGGAAGGGCTTTCCCGAAAGCTACGATGTCGGGGCCGTCCTGCGGTTTCTTTCGGCCATCAAGGCCGCCGTGCCAAATGTCCAGGCGCCGCTTTATTCTCATTTGACCTACGATGTTCTGCCGGGCGAGTTCCGCACAATCGACCGGCCGGATATTCTGATCTTCGAGGGCATCAACGTCCTGCAGACGCGCGATCTTCCGCAGGATGGGGCAGCCGTCCCCGTGGTGTCGGATTTCTTCGATTTCTCCATCTATATCGACGCGCCGGAAGATCTGATCCATCAATGGTATGTGGACCGTTTCATGCGGCTTCGCGAAACGGCGTTCCAGAATCCGGAATCCTTTTTCCACCGCTATGCCGCGCTAAAGCCCAACGCCGCGCTCGCCATTGCCGAGCAGCTCTGGGAGAACATCAATCTGAAGAATCTGCGCGAAAACATTCTGCCGACCAGGCCGCGCGCCGATCTGATCCTGCGCAAGGGTGCCAACCATCTGACAGAAGAGGTCGCGCTCAGGAAGCTGTAACCCGGCGCAGCGTAAGATTGATGCGTCCGGGCGCTGAAAGCAGTGTCGAGGTGCCCGGATAGATGCGGTCGACGCCGTGAAAGGCAAGCCGCCCTGCCCCGCCGAGCACCACCACATCGCCGGACTGAAGTTTGACGGAAACGGTTCTGTCGCCGCGTTTTGTGCCGCCGACGCGAAAGAGGCACGTGTCTCCAAGCGATACGGAAACCACCGGTGCTAAGAAGGCTTCTTCGTCGCGGTCCTGATGAAGGCCCATTTTGGCCGCTTCGGTGTAGTGATTGACAAGGCAGGCTTCGGGCGGAGCGGGAAAATCCGCCACCTCGTCCCAAAGCGCGAGCAGCCGTGCCGGAATGGGCGGCCAGGGTTTTCCGGTCACGGGATGCATCGCCTGATAGCGGTAGCCGCGCTCCTTGTCCGTAACCCAGCCGAGCGCGCCGCAATTGGTCATGCGAACGCTCATCTCCCTGCCGGTGCGGGGCATTGCAGGTACAAACAGCGGTGCCTCGCGCACCACGGCGCGAATGTCCGCCACCAGCGTTTCCTGGGCTGCGCGATCGAGATAACCCGGTAGATGGCGCACGCCTTCAGTCAGGTTCGGCAACAGGGTCTCCTTGCGTCGAACACGGCGCATGATGCGCCGTTGCATTGATGGAGTGCGTGGTTCGACAAGCTCACCATGAGGGGCGGGATTGGCTGCAAACCCCTCCATCATGTTCATGAACAGGCTTGCCCGATACCACCTTCCTCATAGTGAGCTTGTCGAACCACGCACCACGCAGACAGCCTCGCGCAGAAAGCTTACACCCGCAAAAAAGAAAACGGCGACCCGAAAGCCGCCGTCTCCTGTCAGATCATGACAGTTGCGATCACGCCTCGGCGAGATCGGGAATGCGCAGCACCTGGCCGGGGTAAATCTTGTCCGGATCGTCGAGCATCGGCTTGTTGGCTTCGAAGATCACGGTGTATTTCGCACCCTTGCCCTTGCCGTAATTGGCCTCGGCGATCTTCCAGAGATTGTCGCCCTTTTTCACGGTATAGAAAACCGGCGCTTTCGCTGCCGCCGCCGCGACCTTCAGCTCGCCGGCCTCCACCTTGGAAATGCCGAGCGTGTTGCCGACGGCAACAACGGCCTTTTCGAAAGCCGACTGGTCAGCGACTTCGCCCTTGAGAACGACCTTGTCACCTTCCACGACCACATCAACCTTGTCGGTTCCGAGCTTGTGGGAATCGAGTTCCTTCTTCAGTTCGTCCGCTGCCGGGGGTTCCTCGTCCACCACGCCGAGCTTCTTGCCGACGGATTTGACGAAATCGAAAATGCCCATGGGTAAGGTCTCCAGTTAGAATTGGGATATTTGACGTGTAACGCCTCGGGATTTCAACCGCAAAACAGTTGCTGGGCATAAGTTACCGTAGCGGCGCGTCACCCTTTCAATGCCCGTCTCAGTCGAAGCTGACCTTGCCGCGCATCTTCTTGACGGATGAGCGACCGGCCTTAGCCTTCAGCCGCCGCTCAATGGCGGAGCGGGACGGCTTTGTCTTCCTGCGTGGCTTGGGTGGCGGTTCGGCGGCGCGCGAAAGCAGTTCGGCAAGCCGGTCTCGGGCGTCGGCGCGGTTCATCTCCTGAGTGCGGAAACGCCCAGCCTCGATCACGATATCGCCGTCTTTGGTGGCGCGGCTGCCTGCCAGGGCAAGCGCTCTTTCGCGCACACGTTCGGGCAGGCCGCGTGCCCCCCGCGCATTGAACCGCAGTTGCACGGCGGTCGCCACCTTGTTGACGTTCTGCCCGCCGGGACCGGAGGAACGGATGAACTGTTCCTGCAACTCGTCCTCGAAGACGGTAACGCCACTCCTGATATTGAGGTCGCCCTCGGCCATTGCTCCTGTCCGTTCACATGAAAAGGCCCGGTCGTGAACCGGGCCTGAAAATGCGCATTCAGCGGCAGGGATGCAAGCCTGATGTCATTCGGCCGCTTCCGCCATATGCGGCGCTGCTGCGCGGACGCTGGCATCCACATGCGTTTCGAATTTTTCGAAATTGTCGACGAACATGCCGACGAGGCGGCGGGCCTGAGCGTCATAGGCGACCTTGTCGGCCCAGGTGGAACGCGGATCAAGCACGCCTGCATCAATGCCCGGCACCGCAACGGGAACGGCAAAGCCGAAATGCGGATCCGTGCGGAACTCCACATCGTTGAGCCCGCCGCTCAGCGCCGCGTTCAGAAGGCCGCGCGTCACCTTGATGGGCATGCGGCTGCCGACACCATAGGCCCCGCCGGTCCAGCCGGTGTTGACCAGCCAGCAGTCGACACCGTGACGGGCGATCAGGTCGCGCAGCAGGTTTCCGTATTCCGAGGGATGGCGCGGCATGAAGGGGGCGCCGAAGCAGGTGGAGAAGGTCGCTTCCGGTTCGGTCACGCCCTTTTCCGTGCCGGCCACCTTGGCGGTGTAGCCCGACAGGAAGTGATACATGGCCTGCGCCGGTGTGAGCCTGGCGATGGGCGGCAGAACGCCGAACGCGTCGGCCGTCAGCATGATGATGTTGCTGGGATGGCCGCTACGGCCGGTCTCGCTTGCATTCGGGATGAAGTGCAGGGGATAGGCGCAGCGCGTGTTCTCCGTCAGGCTGCCATCGTCGAAATCCGGCCGGCGCTTGTCATCGAGCACAACATTCTCCAGCACCGTGCCGAAACGGCGCGTGGTGGCAAAGATTTCCGGCTCGGCCTCTTCAGACAGCCGGATCGTCTTTGCGTAGCAGCCACCTTCGAAGTTGAAGAGCCCGGTCTCGCCCCAGCCATGCTCGTCGTCGCCGATGAGCGTGCGCGACGGATCGGCAGAAAGCGTGGTCTTGCCGGTGCCCGACAGACCGAAGAAGACGGCGGCATCGCCATCTGGTCCGACATTGGCCGAGCAGTGCATCGGCATGACGCCCTTTGCCGGCAGAATGTAGTTGAGCGCGGTGAAGACCGACTTTTTCATCTCGCCCGCATAGGAGGTGCCCCCGATCAGCACGATCCTGCGGGTCAGGTCCACGGCGATGACGGTCTCGGTGCGGCAGCCATGGCGCTCCGGGTCGGCGCGGAAGGACGGCAGGTCGATGATCGTCATCTCCGGCACGAAGGAGGCGAGCGCTTCCACCTCGGGCCGCAGGAGCAGGTTGCGGATGAACAGAGAATGCCATGCATATTCCGTGATGACGCGCACGGACAGGCTGTTTTCGGGATCCGCCCCGCCCACAAGGTCCTGCACGAAAAGATCGCGGTCAGCGGCCTGCCTGACGAAATCTGCGTGAAGCGCGTCGAAATGCTCTGCCGACATGGGCTTGTTGTTGTCCCACCACACGGCATCCTCGGTGTCGGTGGTGCGCACGACGAACTTGTCCCTGGCGGAGCGGCCCGTGTGCTGGCCGGTCTCGGCCACCAGCGCGCCGTCGGCGGTGAGTTTTGCCTCTCCGCGGCGGATCGCCTCCTCATAGAGCGCAGCCGGCTGAAAATTATAAAAGACGGCGCCCGTCGTTTTCAGACCATTGCTGTCGATCCCGCAAGCCGGGTTGCGCATGCCGGTTTCGTTCATCGTAACCACCAGATTTCCCTTGAGATGCCTGTCTCCGCAGGCGATCTCAGCTGAAAACACAAATAAGCGTGGGATTTCAAACCATTAATCGATTTAAATTTTTTAAAATCGTTTAAATCGTTTAAATCGGGTTGGATTCGGCCAATATTTGCACAGCTTCACAGCGTCGGGAGGTGTCATGAGAAGCACCCGTGTGACACAGGCTGCTTTATATGCCACATTTTGTACCCAATTTGTCCTGCAACTGCGCAGCCGATCGATGCAGATAGGGACGATATGCCCATGAGGGAGCCGCTGGATATGGCAACAATCGCGCTTGTCGATGACGACCGCAACATTCTCACCTCCGTTTCCATCGCACTGGAGTCGGAAGGCTATCGGGTCGAGACCTACACCGACGGCGTTTCGGCGCTCGAAGGGCTGGGCGCGCGGCCGCCGAACCTGGCGATCCTGGACATCAAGATGCCGCGCATGGATGGCATGGAACTGCTGCGCCGGCTGCGCCAGAAGAGCGATGTGCCGGTGATCTTCCTGACCTCCAAGGACGACGAGATCGACGAACTCTTCGGCCTCAAGATGGGTGCTGACGATTTTGTGCGCAAACCCTTCTCGCAGCGTCTTCTGGTCGAGCGTGTCCGGGCGGTTCTGCGCCGCGCGAGCAATCGCGAGATCGCTGCCAAGGCGCCGGGCAAGCAGTCGCAGTCGCTGGAGCGCGGGCAGCTTGTGATGGATCAGGAGCGCCACACCTGCACCTGGAAGGGGCAGCCGGTGACGCTCACCGTCACGGAATTCCTGATCCTGCATTCGCTGGCGCAGCGTCCGGGCGTGGTCAAAAGCCGCGATGCGCTGATGGATTCCGCCTATGACGAGCAGGTCTATGTGGACGACCGCACGATCGACAGCCATATCAAGCGCCTGCGCAAGAAGTTCAAGGCGGTTGACGGCGAGTTCGACATGATCGAAACGCTGTATGGCGTCGGCTATCGCTTCCGAGAGATCTAGCATTTTGCAGTCAGGTGGAGTCACCTGACGTCCGCATAAATGCGGAAAGACAGATAGAGCGGAGCGGCGTTTCCATGAAACGGTGAACCGCTCTTGGGTCAGGACCCTGGGGTCGTCCCGGAATTGCAGTAGCCCGGCGCGTGTGCCGGCAAGACAGTAGCGATGAGTGCAGAAACGGAAAAGACGGAGCGGCGGTCCGCGAGGACCGCGCGTTCAGTGGGCCAGCCCTTTCTGGGCCGGCTTGCCGTGCCCCTGCGCCGTCTTTTCGGCCATTATGTCTTTTCCAGCCTGACGCGGCGCATCCTGTTCCTGAACCTCGCCGGTCTCGGCGTTCTGGTTGTCGGTGTTCTTTATCTGAACGAGTTCCGCGAAGAGCTGATCAGCGCCCGTGTGGAAAGCCTGATGACGCAGGGCGAGATCATTGCCGGCGCCATTGCCAGCTCCGCCGAGGTGGAGACCGACTCCATCCTTGTGGATCCCGACAAGCTGCTCGAGCTGCAGGCGGGACAGAGCCTGCCGCCGCGGGGCGACCAGCTGGAAAGCCTCGACTTTCCGATCAACCCCGAGCGCGTGGCTCCTCTCCTGCGAAGGCTCATACCGCAGACCCGGACACGCGCCCGCATCTATGATCCAGACGCCAATCTTCTGCTTGATTCCCAGTATCTGGGGCAGGTGCTCCGCTATGAACTGCCCTCCATCGAGGATGAAGATGCGAGCCTTTTCGATCAGGTCTGGCAGCGGCTGAGGGAAATTTTCCGCCGCCGGGACCTGCCTGTCTACAGGGAGCAGCCGGGAGGCAGCGGTGTGGCCTATCCGGAAGTGATGAAGGCGCTCACCGGCACGACCAACTATGTTGTGCGCATCAGCGAGCAGGGCGAGCAGATCGTTTCCGTCGCCGTGCCTGTCCAGCGCTTCCGCGCCGTGCTCGGCGTGCTTCTCCTGTCGACTCAGGGCGGCGACATCGACAAGATCGTTGCAGCCGAGCGCAAGGCGATTCTGCGCGTGTTTGCCGTCGCAGCGCTGGTGACGGCCATTCTCTCGCTGCTGCTTGCCTCGACGATCGCCAACCCGTTGCGGCGCCTCTCGGCGGCGGCGGTGCGCGTGCGCCGTGGCGCGCGTTCGCGTGAGGAGATCCCCGACTTCTCCCACCGTCAGGACGAGATCGGCAACCTGTCCGCGGCCCTGCGCGACATGACGAAGGCGCTTTATGCACGTATCGACGCCATCGAGAGCTTTGCCGCCGACGTGGCGCATGAGCTGAAGAACCCGCTGACCTCGCTCGGCAGCGCCGTGGAAACGCTGCCGCTCGCCAGGGATGAGCGCTCGCGCGAGCGGCTTCTGGAAATCATCCAGCACGATGTCAGGCGCCTGGACCGCCTGATCACCGACATTTCCGATGCATCGCGCCTCGATGCGGAGCTTTCGCGCGAGGACGCGGGCCGCGTGGAGCTGAAGCAGTTCGTTGGCGATCTGGTGGGTGCGATCCGCGAGGCCGGTTCGTCCAAGAAGCCGGTTGAGATCACGTTCACAGCCGGCGGAAAAGACGAAGCGGACACGCCCTATTTCATTCAGGGCCATGACCTGCGGCTCGGGCAGGTGATCACCAATCTGATCGAGAACGCCCGCTCCTTCGTGCCGGAGAAGACCGGACGGATCGATGTGCGCCTCGCGCGCGCCGGCAAGCGCATCATCCTCACGGTTGAGGACAATGGGCCTGGAATCCGAGTGGAGAACATCGATCGCATCTTCGAACGCTTCTACACGGATCGCCCGGCCGGCGAGGCGTTCGGCCAGAATTCCGGCCTTGGCCTCTCCATCAGCCGCCAGATCATCGAGGCCCATGGCGGCACGTTGACAGCGGAGAACATCGCCGGGGCGAAGCCCGGTGACCTCAAGGGTGCCCGGTTCGTTGTCTCGTTGCCGGCCGAGGCCTGACCGCCATGCACAACCGCCACGCCACTGCCATCGTTGTTGCGGGCACCGGCATTCTGATCGAGGGCGAGTCGGGCACCGGCAAGACGATGCTTGCGTTTGAGGCGCTCGCCTTCTTCCGGGCAGCAGGCGTCTTCGCCGCCTTCGTGTCAGACGATCAGGTATACCTCTCCGCACGCAGCGGGCGCCTGATCGTGCGCACACCCGATCCCATCGCGGGATTGGCCGAAGCGCGCGGTCTGGGGCCGGCGAAGCTCGAACACGTGCCTGCCGCCGTCATCGACCTCGCCATACGTCTGGTCGACGAAGAAGAGGCGCCGCGCTTCTCCGAAGGGGCGGAGATCGAACACGAGGGCATTGCGTTACCGTGCGTGGTATTGCCGCAACGGCAGGCACGAAGGGCGGTCCACGCCATCGCTGCAATCCTTCAATTGCCGCCTTTTGGGCCCGCTCGCACCCCCGTTTGAACTTTATTTAGGCGAATCGCCGCAGTTTTGGGCTTGTCAACGGCCTGTGCGTTGACAAGATAGCGCTCTTGCCGCGAGGCGGGACGGGACTGGGGCGTCTAGGGATCTGTCTCTGCAAGGGTGGACCGGAAAGGTCCGAACGCTAAGTGAAGAAAAACCGGATAAACGGGCAGACCCGTGAAGCCAGTGGATGGAGTGAAAGCGTGACAGGCTCGAGCGAAAAACCAAGCCTTCGGATGATGTGCCGATGATCGGGCTCGTCTTGGTGACGCATGGCCAGCTGGCCGAGGAGTTCCGCCACGCCGTGGAACATGTGGTAGGCCATCAGGAAAACCTGGAAACGGTTTCCATCGGCGCCGAGGACGACATGGAGCAGCGCCGCCGCGATATCGTCGATGCGGTGGCCCGGGCCGACACCGGCGCTGGCGTGATCATTCTCACCGACATGTTCGGTGGCACGCCGTCGAACCTTGCCATCTCGGTGATGGATGCGGGCCGTGTCGAGGTCATTGCGGGGGTCAACCTGCCCATGCTGATCAAGCTTTCTTCCGCACGCGCCAATGACGACATGGCGCAGGCGCTTGAGGAGGCACAGGCAGCCGGCCGCAAATACATCAATGTCGCAAGTCAGGTTCTGAGCGGAAAATGAGTGTGGCCCAGGCAAACGAAGTCTCAAACAGCACACCCGCTCCCGAGAGGCTGAAGCGCGAATTCAGCATCGTCAACCAGCGCGGCCTGCATGCACGCGCCTCTGCAAAGTTTGTGCAGACGGTGGAAAATCACGACGCCGATGTCGAGGTGGAGAAGGACGGTATCACCGTCGGCGGAACCTCCATCATGGGTCTGATGATGCTTGCCGCCAGCCCGGGCTGCAAGATCCGCGTGAGCGCCAGCGGGCGGGAAGCAGAAGCGCTTCTCGATGCGTTGCAGACCCTGATTGCCGATCGCTTCGGCGAAGAGTGCTGAGGCCACCCCGGCTGCTTCACATGCACGAATAAAGATTTCTTTATATCCATTGTGAGCTGCGCCATGATCTGGTAGTCAGATGCCAGCCTTCGCGCCCGGCCTGCTGCCTGTGGCGCCCGAATTCATGACAATCGGAGAGTACGCCAATGAGCGCTGACAAGGATTTTGTGGTCGCCGACATTTCCCTGGCCGACTGGGGACGCAAGGAAATCGAGATCGCCGAAACGGAAATGCCGGGCCTGATGGCCTGCCGCGAGGAGTTTGGCAAGGAGCAGCCGCTCAAGGGCGCGCGCATCTCCGGCTCGCTGCACATGACGATCCAGACCGCCGTTCTGATCGAAACGCTGAAGGCACTCGGCGCGGATGTGCGCTGGGCCTCCTGCAACATCTTCTCCACGCAGGATCACGCCGCAGCGGCCATCGCCGAGAGCGGCACGCCGGTCTTCGCCGTCAAGGGCGAGACGCTCGAGGAGTACTGGACCTACACGGACCAGATCTTCCAGTGGACGGATGGCGAACCCTCCAACATGATCCTCGACGATGGCGGCGACGCCACCATGTATATCCTCATCGGTGCCCGCGCCGAGGCCGGCGAGGATGTCCTGTCCAACCCGGGCAGCGAGGAAGAGGAAGTCCTGTTTGCGCAGATCAAGAAGCGCATGGCGGCAACGCCGGGCTTCTTCGCGCGCCAGAAGGAAGCCATCAAGGGCGTGACGGAAGAGACCACCACCGGTGTGAACCGTCTTTACCAGCTTCAGAAGAAGGGCCTTCTCCCCTTCCCGGCAATCAACGTCAACGATTCCGTGACCAAGTCGAAATTCGACAACAAATATGGCTGCAAGGAATCGCTGGTCGATGGCATCCGCCGCGCCACCGACGTGATGATGGCCGGCAAGGTGGCCGTGGTCTGCGGCTATGGCGATGTCGGCAAGGGCTCGGCCCAGTCGCTCGCCGGTGCCGGCGCCCGCGTTAAGGTGACCGAAGTCGATCCGATCTGCGCCCTGCAGGCCGCCATGGACGGTTTCGAGGTCGTCACGCTGGATGATGCCGCCCCCACCGCCGACATCGTGATCACCACGACCGGCAACAAGGACGTCATCACTCTCGATCACATGCGCAAGATGAAAGACATGGCGATCGTCGGCAATATCGGTCATTTCGACAATGAGATTCAGGTTGCAGCCCTGCGCAATCTCAAATGGACGAACATCAAGCCGCAGGTGGACATGATCACCTTCCCGGACAACAAGCGGATGATCCTCCTGTCCGAAGGCCGTCTTCTCAATCTCGGCAACGCCACGGGCCACCCGAGCTTCGTCATGTCTGCGTCCTTCACCAACCAGGTTCTGGCGCAGATCGAGCTTTTTGTGCGTGGCGAGCAGTACAAGAACGAGGTCTATGTCCTGCCGAAGCATCTCGACGAGAAGGTCGCGCGCCTGCATCTCGACAAGCTGGGCGCTCAACTGACCACCCTGTCGGAAGAACAGGCCTCTTATATCGGCGTTACGCCGCAGGGGCCGTTCAAGCCGGAACACTACCGCTATTAAGTAGAATTAACCAAGACACAAGATATTGATACCGGGCCATTGACTTTTGGTCCGGTATTATTTTTGTCACGCGTCCTTCTTCACGGCGATTCGCTCACGCGGTACAGTGCTGTGATTCGCGAGGCGGCTGACCTTCCGGGCTATGAGCCTGGCGAAAGGAAGGGGCGGTCTTGCCAGATCATGCGGCGGAGAAGGAACAGGACATGCCGGGGCTGGACCCGCTGAGCGGCGGATCTACGGGCCCTAGGGGCCGACAGCGCAAAGCGGGCATCATGCGGGGACTGGTGCGGTTTCTGACGCTGACGACGAGCGTGGCAGTGCCATCCGTGGCGGCCGCGCAGACCACTGCACAGCTTGCACCGGGCATTTCCGTCACGGCTGTCGATGTCATCCAGCTCGCGGTTTTCGCAGGTGTCATGGGCGCCGCCTTTCTTTCCGCCATCTGGCTGATCCGGCAGCGCGCCCGCATCGCTTCTGAAAATCTCGAACTGCGCGCGCGCATCGCCGAGCTGAGCGGCGCTCTTGGCCGCTCCGAGGCCCTTCTCAATCTCAAGGATCAGCGGGCAGTGGTCTGGGATGGCGGATCGGACAGGCCGGCGATTGTCGGCGATCTTCCGCCCGGCTGCGGCGCCCCGGACGAACGCTCGGCATTTCTCGCCTTTGGGCGCTGGATGATGCCGCGCTCGGCTTCAGCGCTTGACCGCGCACTCGCCACGCTGCGCGAAACCGGCGAGAATTTCGATCTGACCATTGAAACCCGCTCCGGCACAATGCTCGAGGCACAGGGACGAAAATCCGCCCAGCATACGGTGCTGCGCTTCGTGTCGCTCACCGGCGTGCGTGAAGAGCATGCGCGGCTTCAGCTCGAGCAGGGTAATCTTTTGTCGGAACGCGCGACGCTGCTGGGGTTGATCGACGCGCTCGACATGCCGTTCTGGCTGCGCGACAAGGCCGGCCAGCTCGCATGGGTGAACCGTGCGTTCACGGGCGCGGTGGATGCGCCCACCGGCGATGCGGTTCTGCGCGAACAGCTCGAATTCCTGCCCATGTCGGCGCGCGAGGAAATCACGAACCGGCATCGGGAAGCCAATGAGGTCTTCCGGCAATCGCTTTCGGCGGTCGTTCGGGGCGAGCGGCGGGTTTTTGCGGTCACGGACTATGCGGGCATGCATGGGTCAGCGGGCATCGCGGCGGATGTCAGCGAAGTGGAATCGATCCGCCGGGAGTATCAGAGCACGGTCCAGAGCCACTCCGACACGCTCGACCAGCTTACCACGGCGGTGGCGATCTTCGACGAGAACCAGAAGCTGCGCTTCTTCAACCAGTCGTTCCAGAAGCTGTGGGATCTCGACACCCCTTTCCTCGAAAGCAGACCCGACAACGCCCTGTTGCTCGACCGGCTGCGCAGCGAAGGCACGCTGGCCGAACAGCCCGAGTGGCGGCGCTGGAAGGAAGGGCTCCTGTCCGCCTATCGCAGCATGAAGCCGCAGGAGCACTGGTGGCACCTGCCTGACGGGCGCACCATCCGCGTGATCGCCAATCCGCAGCCCAAGGGCGGTGTGACCTGGGTGTTCGAGAACCTGACGGAAAAATTTGATCTGGAAAGCCGCTACAATGCGGCAATGCGGGTGCAGGGCGAAACGCTCGACAATCTCACCGAAGGTGTTGCGGTGTTCGGCCCGGATGGACGTCTGCGCCTTTCCAACCCCGCCTTCCAGCGCATCTGGAACCTGCCGGACCAGCTCGTCACGCCCGAAGCGCACATCGCCGATATCCGCGCGGTGTGCGATCCGCTCGCCAAGGACAGTCCATGGCGCGGCTTCGTTGCCTCCGTCACAGGTTTCGATGACGAGCGGCGCAGCCAGCATGGCCAGGTGGAACTTTCAAATGGCTCGGTATTGAGCCACGCCACAATCCCGCTGCCCAACGGTCAGGTGATGATCACCTTTGTCGACATGACCGACAGCGTGAACGTGGAACGCGCGCTGAAAGAGAAGAACGACGCGCTGCAGAAGGCCGACAAGCTGAAGAACGATTTTGTTCAGCACGTTTCCTACGAGCTGCGTTCGCCGCTGACCAACATTATCGGCTTTACCGAACTCCTGAACCTTCCGGAGACGGGGCCGCTGAATCAGAAGCAGCGTGAATATGTGGATCACATCGGGTCGTCTTCTTCCGTGCTTCTCACCGTGGTGAACGACATTCTCGATCTGGCGACGGTCGATGCCGGCATCATGGAACTGGAGATCGGCGAGGTGCGGGTCGGCGACATGGTGGAGGCGGCGGCCGGGCTCATCTCGGAACGTCTGCGCGAACACCAGATTCGCCTCGATGTGCAGATGGATGATGCCACGCTCGTTTTCCATGCGGACGAAAACCGCGTGCGGCAGGTTCTGTTCAACCTGCTCTCCAACGCAGCCAATTACGCACCCGAGCATGGCACGATCCGCCTCTCCGCTCGGCAATATAACGATGCGGTCGAATTCCGCGTCCATGATGACGGACCCGGCATGGCGCCTGATGTGCTCGAAACGATCTTCAAACGCTTCGAGCCGCATGTTAATGGCGGGCGCAGGCGTGGTGCGGGCCTTGGCCTCTCCATCGTCAAGAGTTTCGTCGAGCTGCATGGAGGCTCGGTTCACATCGACACGGGCGAAGGGCGCGGAACCACGGTAACCTGCCGTTTCCCCTCCGCGCCGACACAGGCGCGGGTCGCCGCAGAGTAGCCAAACCGTATGACAGCACGCGTTCTGGAACGCTTCCTGCCGGATGAAGACGCAACCACGCTTTTCGGCGAGGACATCGCCGTGGCGTTGCGGCCTGGAGATATCCTTGCCCTGAAGGGCGATCTCGGTGCCGGCAAGACGACCCTCGCCCGCTCCATCATCCGCGCCCTGGCCGGCGACGCGGAACTCGATGTTCCAAGCCCCACCTTCACGCTGGTGCAAAGCTACGACGCGCGTATTCCCGTTCATCATTTCGATCTCTACCGGCTGGGCGACCCCGACGAGCTGGAAGAGCTCGGCCTTTTCGAGGCGGCAGAAGATGGCGTTGCGCTTGTCGAATGGCCGGAACGCGCAGGCGAGCGTTTTGCCGATGCGATCCGCATTGAGCTTCACGACAGCGGTGAAGGCCGGCTTGCGGTGATCGCCGGGCCGGAGGAGGCAATGCTTCGGCTGGAGCGCAGCTTCGCCATCCGTGATTTCCTCAACAACGCCGGAGAACTGCGCGCCCATCGTGCCTTCCTTCTGGGCGATGCCTCGCTGCGGGCCTATGAGACCGTGACCACGCGGCTTGGCGCCCGCCGCATCCTGATGAACGCGCCCGAGCGGCGCGACGAGCCGCTGCTTGCCTGCGGGCGGCCCTATAGCCAGGTCGCCCACCTGGCGCAGTCGGTCGCCGCTTCCGTGGCCACGGCAAACGCCATTCGTGCGCGCGGTTTCTCGGCCTATCAGGTCTATGCGCAGGATCTGGAAACCGGGCTTCTCCTGACCGAACATCTCGGCGAGACACCGTTTCTCTCGGCCGAAGGTGAGCCTGTGGCCGAGCGCTATGTGGAGGCGGCGCGCCTCCTCGCAGCCCTTCACCGCGACGCATGGCCAAAAGAGATGCCGGTCAACGATCAGCTTGTTCATGAACTGCCGCCCTATGACCGCGAGGCGCTTGGCATCGAGGTTAGCCTCCTGACCGACTGGTACATGCCCTTCATGGCCGGGCGCCCCGCAAACGATGCGGAACGCGCGGGCTATATGGAGCGCTGGGACCGGCTGTTCGCGCGCCTTGAGCATTTCGAAAAAAATCTCGTCCTGCGCGATTTTCATTCGCCAAACCTGATCTGGCGGGCCGAGCGCGAAGGGTTCGACCGGCTGGGGCTGATCGATTTGCAGGATGCGGTGTGCGGGCCAGCGGCCTATGACGTTGCTTCGCTGGCGCTCGATGCCCGCGTGACCATGCCCGAAGAGCTGGAACGCGCCGTCGTGGAAGCCTATTGCGCCGCCCGGGCCGAGCAGGGGCCGTTTGATCGCGAAGCGTTCGACGAGGCCTATGCGATCTGCGCCACCCAGCGCAATTCCAAGCTGCTTGGCACCTTCGTGCGGCTGGAGCAGCGCGACCACAAGCCTTTTTACATCAAGCACCTGCCGCGCATCCGCGCCTATCTTCGCCGTGCAATGCGCCATCCCGTTCTGGATGAGCTGCGCACATTCTATGAAGAAGCCGGCTTCCTGAGCGGAGACGAGGCATGAGCGGGACACTCCCGACAAAGGCGATGGTGCTCGCCGCCGGGCTCGGCAAGCGCATGCGCCCCATCACCGACACCATGCCCAAACCGCTGGTGAAGGTCGCGGGGCGCACGCTGATCGACCGGGCGCTCGACATGCTGGAAGGCGCGGGCGTCGAAACGGCTGTGGTGAACGTGCACTACCTCGCCGACCAGATGGAAGCTCATCTGGCAGGCCGCACCGCGCCGATGATCGTCATTTCCGATGAGCGTGAGCGGCTCATGGACTCGGCAGGTGGCATCATTCGCGCCCTGCCGCATCTGGGAAACGCGCCCTTCTTCATTCTCAACGCCGACACGTTCTGGCTCGAAGCTGGCACGTCCAACCTCGAGCGCATGGCCCTTGCCTGGGAGCCTGAGACCATGGATATTCTCCTCATGGTTGCGGACACCGAACAGGCGACAGGTCATTCCGGCTCGACCGATTACCGAATGGATGAGGATGGCCGCCTCACCCGTGATCGCGGCGTGGAGGGCGGTGTCATCTATGCCGGCGCGATCGTGCTGCACCCGCGCATCTTTGCCGGTGCCGGCAACGAACCCCAGTCTCTCAATTCCTATTTCGATGCAGCCGAGGCCACGGGCCGGCTTTTCGGTATGAGGATGGACGGCGCGTGGATCACCGTCGGCACGCCGGACGCCATCGCCCCCGCCGAAGCGGTGGTGGCGATGCACGCCGAGAAGAGCGATGTTGGCTGAAGATAGAAGCCGCGTCTTTTCCATCCCCCCCGGCGTCGGCTTTCTGGAGACGCTTGTCGAAGCTCTGTTCGGTGGAAAGCTCGTGCCGGGTTTTCGGCACACGGGCGATCCGCTGGCGCTGGCCGATGTCACCATCTATCTGCCAACCCGCCGCGCCGCCCGCGCCCTGCGCGATGTCCTGCTTCGAAAGCTCGATGGACAATCCGCCATCCTCCCCGTCATTCGCCCGCTGGGCGAGTTCGATGAAGAGGCCGCGCTGTTCGATACGGAGGGTGCCACCGCGCTCGATCTCGCCCCGCCGATAGAGGCGCTGGATCGCATCCTGTTGCTGGCACCGCTCGTGCAGGCGTGGAAGGCGCGGCTGCCCGGCCACGTGGCCGCCCTCTTCGAGGAAGGCGTTGTGGTGCCGGCTTCGGCGTCGGATTCCATCTGGCTCGCGCGCGATCTGGCCGGCCTGATGGACGAAATCGAAACCGAGGAAGCCGACTGGACGAAGCTTGCCAGCCTCGCGCCCGATGCGCTGGCGCATTGGTGGCAGGTGACGCTGGAATTTCTGCAGATCGTCACCGCCCATTGGCCAAAACTGCTCGAAGAGCTTGACCGCTCCAACCCCGCCGCGCATCGAAACGCGATGCTGGCGGCAGAGGCCGCACGTCTCAGGGCCCATGCACACAAGGGCCCGGTCATCGCTGCCGGCTCCACCGGCTCCATTCCGGCGACAGCGCGGCTTCTGGCGACGATCGCCGGGCTGGCAAACGGTGCCGTGGTCTTGCCGGGCCTCGACACGCGGCTCGACGCGCGTGCCTGGGAGGCGGTGGGCGATGCGGACGAGCCATCCGCCTTCGGCCATCCGCAGGCAGGGTTGAAGAAACTGCTTTCCGCCATGGGCATCACGCGCGACGAGGTGGTCGAGCTTGGCGAGCCTGCCCCGCCGCTTGCCCTGCGCCGCGCCTTGGTCAGCGAAACGCTGCGTCCTGCCGAAACCACGGATGCCTGGCTTGAAAATCAGGCGCTGGCAGCCGATGCGACAGAAGGGGACGCGCTTTCCGGCGTGACTTTGGTGGAGACCGCAAACGAGCGTGAGGAAGCGCTCTCGATTGCCGTTGCGCTGCGCCTGGCCTTGACCGACGAGAACGCAACGGCGGCACTCGTCACACCCGATCGCGGTCTGGCGCGTCGTGTCGCGGTGGAGCTGCGTCGCTTCGGCATCGAGGCGGATGATTCTGGCGGCACGCCGCTCGCCGACACCCCGCCGGCAACGCTGGCCCGGCTGCTGCTCGAAACCGTGTTCCGCCCCGGCGAACCCATCGCCATGGTGGCCCTCCTCAAGCATCCCTTGCTCCGGCTGGGGCTGAAGCGCGCCAGCGTGCGCCGCGCCGCCGAGACCATCGAGCTCGTGGCGCTGCGCGGCGGCACGGGTCGGCCAGACATCGCGACGCTCGATGCGCTCTTTGAAACACGCTGGGAAGCGAACGAACGCGACACGCGCAAACCCTTCTGGGTCCCGCGCGTCAACGACGCCGCACTGGCCGAAGCGCGCGCCGTTCTCGGTGCCCTGGTCGAGGCGCTGCGCCCACTGGCCGCCCTGCGCGGGCAATCGGGCATCGGCGTGCCCGAGATGGCGCGCTCGACAGTCGAGGTTCTCGAAGCGCTGGGTCGCTCAGAGGATGGCAGCCTGACAAATTACTATGACGGCGAGCGCGGTCAGGCCATGGCCGCCTTCCTGCGCGGTCTGGTGGGTTCGCAGACGACCCTGCCCTTCGACGCCGCCGAATGGCCGGCGGTCTTTGCCGCGCTCATCGCCACCGAAGTGGTGAAACCCACCATGGGCGCCGACAGGCGCGTCGCCATCTGGGGCACGCTCGAAGCGCGGCTTCTGCATGTCGACACGATGGTGCTGGGCGGCATGAACGAGGGCACCTGGCCTGCCATCCCCTCCTCCGACCGCTTCATGTCGCGCCTGATGAAGGCCGAGCTTTCGCTGGAACCGCCGGAACGCCGGATCGGCCAGGCCGCGCATGATTTCATGATGGCGATGGGCACGAGGAATGTGGTGCTGACACGCGCCGCGCGCGCCGGCGATGCACCTGCGGTCGCGTCGCGCTGGCTGCAGCGCATTCTCGCCTTCGCTGGCGAGGAAACGACGAAGACAATGCGCGCGCGGGGCCGGGAGCTGATCGCATGGGCGCGTCTTCTGGACGACAGGCCGGACGAGGATTTCGCCCCCCGGCCCGAGCCCGCGCCGCCGGTCGAGGCGCGCCCCACGCGCTTCTCCATCACCGAGATCGAGACTCTCCGGCGCGATCCCTATGCCGTCTATGCAAAACGCATATTGGCGCTTGTCGCGCTTGACCCGCTGATCCGCGATCCGGGTGCCGCAGAACGCGGCAATCTCTTTCACGATGTTCTGGAGCGCTTCATCAAGGAGGTGGAGGATCCGACGGCCCCCGACGCGCTCGACAGGCTGATCGCCATTGGCCGCGAGCTTTTTGCCGAAGCCGGTCTCCCGCAGGATGTGGCAACGGTCTGGTGGCCACGCTTCGAGCGCACGGCGGCATCCGTCGTCGAGTGGGAGCGCGGTCGCGCCGAAGGCATCGCAAGGCGCCATGCAGAAATCCGCGCCTCGGCCATCGAGGTGGCAAAGCTCGGGCTCACCCTTTCAGGCCGCGCCGACCGCATCGACATCCGCGCCGATGGCAGCGCCGAGATCCTCGATTACAAGACCGGCGCCTCGCCGTCGCGCCGACAGGCGCACACGCTTCTCTCGCCACAGCTTGCGTTGGAAGCGGCGCTGCTTCAGCGCGGCGCCTTCGCCGATATCGGCCCCGCCGAGCCCGGCGACCTCGCCTATGTGCGGCTCAAGGCCAATGGCGAGGTCGTGCCTGAATCCATCCTTCGCATGAAGGACAGCGACAAGACCGCGCCCGGCATGGCCGAAGAGGCATGGGAACGGCTGGGGCAGCTTCTCGCCCATTATCACAAGCCTGAGACGGGCTATCGCTCACGCGTCCTGCCCTTCCGCGAGGGCGATGTGGATGGCGACTACGATCATCTGGCGCGTGTGCTCGAATGGTCTGCCGGTGGCGATGCAGGCGAAAGCGGAGGGGACGAATGAAAAAGTTCTCCTTCATCCCCGAGGATACGATCCAGGCGCAGTCGCTTGCAGCCGACCCCGCCACATCGGCCTGGGTCTCGGCCAATGCCGGCTCCGGCAAGACCCATGTGCTTGCCCAGCGCGTGATCCGGCTTCTCTTGCAGGGGGCGGACCCTTCCAAGATCCTCTGCCTCACCTACACGCGCGCTGCCGCTGCCAACATGGCCAACCGCGTCTTCCGCGATCTTGCCGGCTGGAGCCTTCTGCCCGACGAGGCGCTGTCCGATGTGATCGCAAAGATGGAAGGCAATGCTCCCAACCGTGAAAAGCTTGCCCGCGCGCGGCGGCTTTTCGCCCGCGCGCTGGAAACGCCGGGCGGTCTGAAAATCCAGACCATCCACGCCTTCTGCGAGGCGATCCTGCACCAGTTCCCGCTGGAGGCAAACATTGCCGGCCATTTCGAACTGCTCGACACGCAGATGGAGGAGGCGCTTCTTGCCGAGGCGCGGCGCGATCTCCTGTCCGGTGCCGCCGGCGAGGATGGCGCGCTGGCCGAAGCCTTTGCCGAGGTGCTGGAGCGCGGCGGCGAGAGCGGCTTGCAGGAGCTCCTGTCGGAGATCATAGCCCGTCGCGATGGCTTGCGCGCCTTTATCGATGAAATCGGCAACGACCCGGTTCCCTACAGCGCCCTGTTCGAGGAGTTCGATTTCGCAGCCAATGACACCGCAGCATCGATTGCCGCCTCCATCTGGCCGCTTCCGGGCTTCGATGCCGGCGCGTTTCGTGCCTTCGTGGCCGAGGCGGAGGCCGTCGACGCCAAAACGGTTTTGAAGAGCATCGTGCCCGATGCCAGCCGCGCCTTCGAGGAGGCGGACCCGCTGCGAAGGCTCGACCATCTGCGCAAGGGCTTTTTGAAGGCCGATGGCGGCGTCTATGGCGAGACCACGTTCAAAAAGGCGCTGCGCACCGCCCTGCCCGACATTGTGGAGCGCTATGGCGAGGCGGCGGAGGCAATCCGCGATGCGGTCGACCGCGTGGCGCTTTTCCGCATGCTGGAGGCAACGCGTGCGGCCCTTGTCATCGCCGATGGCATGATCGCCCGCTATGAGCGGCTGAAGCGCGCGCGCGGCTTTCTCGATTTCAACGATCTCATCATGCGCACCATCCGGCTTCTGGCGCGTGCCGATGCCGGACCGTGGGTGCAGTACAAGCTCGACAAGGGCATCGACCATGTGCTGATCGACGAGGCGCAGGACACGAGCCCCGAGCAATGGCAGATCGTGCGCCTTTTGGCGGAAGAGTTCTTTGCCGGCGAAGGTGCGCGCGAAGGCCTCATGCGCACCATCTTCGCGGTGGGCGATGAAAAGCAGTCCATCTATTCGTTTCAGGGTGCGGAGCCGGCTGCCTTCGGCGAAAGCGGTCGCGCGTTCGAGAAAAAGGTGCGCGAGGTCGAGCGCCGCTTTGAGCGCCTGCGCCTGCGCTATTCCTTCCGCTCTACGGAGGATGTGCTGCGTGCCGCCGATCTCGTGTTCTCGAAGGCCGATGTGGCGCAGGGGCTGACGCATGATCCCGAGCCGATCGAGCATCTGGCGGTTCGCGCGGGCCAGCCCGGCTATGTGGAAGTCTGGTCGCCCATCGCGCCGGTCGCGGTGGACGAGCCGGAAGACTGGACGGAGGCCATCGACCATGCCTCCGCGCCCGCCGTGCGGTTGGCCGAAACCATCGCGCAGACGGTCGAGGACTGGATCCGCAATGGCGAGATCATCGAAGGCACCGGCAAGCGCCTCACCGCTGGCGATGTGCTCGTGCTCGTGCGCAAGCGCGACCGGTTCGTGCACGCGCTCTCGCGCAGTCTGAAAAACCGCCACATCGATGTGGCCGGCGCGGACCGCCTGCGGCTCACCGCACACATCGCCGTGCAGGATCTGATCGCGCTTGGCCGCTTCCTTCTCCAGCCGCATGACGACCTGTCTCTGGCAGCGGTGCTGAAAAGCCCCCTCTTCGGCATGGATGAGGAACGCCTCTTCCGTCTGGCCTGGAACCGCGGGCGCGCCGTTCCGCTGTTCGATGCCATGCGCGCGCAGGCGCTGGAAGATCCGGCAGTGGCCGGCATGGTCGAGACCCTGCAGAACTGGCAAAACGAAGCGGCTTTCAAGCCGGCTTTCGAATTCTATGCCAGCCTTCTTACGGGCACGCGCGAGCGGGAGGGCGCGCGTCGGCTTTTCGTTGCCCGGCTTGGCCATGAGGCAAACGACATTCTCGACGAGTTCCTCTCCTTCGCACTGGCCGGCGAGCGCGCGGGGCTCAACGGGCTCGAAGCGCTCCTTTCGGCGCTTGAAGGGCAGGCGCCGGAAATCAAGCGCGAGATGGACCAGACGCGCGACGAGCTGCGCATCATGACGGTTCACGCCGCCAAGGGGCTCGAAGCTCCGGTGGTGTTTCTGGTCGATCCGGGCAGTGCGCCCTTCGTCTCCCAGCATCTGCCCAAGCTCATGCCCTTTGCGCCGCGTGGCGAAGGCTGGCAGGGCAAGGGCTTTCTCTGGCGCGCCGGCAAGGATGTTTCCAACACGGTGGCCGCGCGTTTCGAGGCTGATGCGAAGGTCAAGGCGGAGGAAGAATACCGCCGCCTCCTCTATGTGGGCATGACGCGGGCCGAGGACCGGCTGATCGTCTGCGGTTATCATGGCCAGCGTGAGCCACAGGAACTGACCTGGCTCAATGTCGTGCGTGCGGCCCTTTCCGGGGCCGACCGGGTGGAGGAGCGGGCGAGCCCCGCAATCTGCGCTCCGGTTTACCGCTACCGTGTGAGTGATGCGCCGGCGGTAAAGCCCGAAGCGGAGCGGCCCGCAGAAACCCGTTCCGAAACCGCGCTTCCCGAAGCCCTGCTCACCCCGCCGCCCATGCCGGTCGACCTGCCACGCCCGCTTTCGCCGTCACGCGCTGGCGCCCTGATCGAAGCTGATTATGAGCCGGTCCCCTCACCCCTTTCTCCCGTTCTCGAAGAGGCGCGCAGACCGGGCTTTGCCATCCAGCGCGGTCTGGCCGTGCACAGGCTTCTGCAATTGCTGCCCGAGTGCCCGCAGGAGGAGCGTGAGGCCGCAACGGGCCGCTATCTCGATCGTGTGGGCGGCACTTGGAGCAGCGAAGAGCGGGAGGCAGTCTGGCACTCGGTTCGCGCGATCCTCGAGGACACGCGCTTCGCTGCGATCTTCGCGCCCGGGTCCCGCGCCGAGGTCTCGGTCATGGGCGAGCTGGCGCTTGGCAAACGCCGTCACGCCGTCTCCGGCAAGATCGACCGCCTGGCCGTCACCGATGATGCGGTGCTGATCGTCGATTACAAGACCAACCGCCCCGCGCCAAAATCGCTGGAAGAAGCACCCGCCCCCTATGTCGCGCAGCTTGCGCTCTACGCGGAGCTTCTGAAACCGCTTTATCCCGGGCGCAGGGTCGAGGCTGCGCTTTTGTTTACCGAAACGCCGGTGCTGCTGCCGGTTCCCGCCGAACGTCTGGCAGACGCGCTTGAACGACTCACGCGGGCGTGACACAACAGAGCTTGACGCGACCCCGCGCCACCACCACATGTGGTGTGACCGATTTGCCGATAAGGAGAATTCCCATGGCCACCGTGAAGGCGGACAAGAACAATTTCCAGTCCGACGTGCTGCAGGCATCCGAGCCCGTGGTTGTCGACTTCTGGGCTGAGTGGTGCGGCCCGTGCAAGATGATCGCGCCCGCGCTGGACGAGATCGCCGCCGAGCTCGGTGGCAAGGTCAAGATCGCCAAGGTGAACATTGACGAGAACCCGGAACTGGCCGCGCAGTATGGCGTGCGCTCGATCCCTACCCTCATGATGTTCAAGGGCGGCGAAGTGGCCGACATGAAGGTCGGCGCCGCACCCAAGACGGCGCTTTCTGCGTGGATCAACGGTGCCGTTGCCTAAAACGTCGCCTGCAGAGACATGAAAAACCCGGCCTCGCGCCGGGTTTTTTTGTTGGTTGGGTGATCTGTGTTCATGTGGACGCGCCGCCATGGCATTGATGGGGTGCGTGGTTCGACAAGCTCACCATGAGGGAGGTAGATGATTGCAGTTCCCGTCCGTAACCTCACCGAAGCAGGCTTTTCCGCGATGCTCCACTTCCCTCATGGTGAGCTTGTCGAACCACGCACCACGCCGCTGCCATAAAATCGAGGCGGAACAATCTGAAAACCGGATTCCACACTTCGATTTCGGGAGGCCCTACCCCCACACAAGCAGTGCGATCAGCCCGACACTGCCCACGAGCAGCCGCCACCAGCCAAACAGCGCATAGCCGCGCCGCGATACGTAGCCAAGCAGCCAGCGCACGACCATAAGCGCGGCAATGAAGGCGGCGATGAAGCCGATGGCGATGATCTTCACATCCGCTGCCGATAACAGATCGTAATTCTTGTAGAGATCATAGGCGAAGGCGCCGGTCATGGTCGGCATGGCGAGGAAAAACGAAAACTCCGCCGCCGAGCGCTTGTCCGCACCCATAAGCAGCCCGCCGACGATCGTCGCGCCGGAGCGCGAGGTGCCCGGGATCATTGAAAGGCACTGGAACAGACCGATGCCAAGATACATGGAAAGCGGGAACTTCGTGATGTCGTGATAGCGCGGTTTCGTTGCCCAGCGATCCACCCAAAGCAGCACAAAGCCGCCCAGAATGAGCATCACGCAGATCAGAAGCGGTGTTTCAAAGAACACGGTCTTGATGATCTTGTAAGCCAGAACGCCGATCACCGCAGCCGGCAGAAAGGCGATCAGAATGCCGATGACGAAGCGCCGCGTTGCCGGGTCGCGCGGCAGGTCGATCAGCATCTGCCAGAGCCGCGCCGCATAGACGCTGAGAATTGCGAGGATGGCGCCGAGCTGGATCAGAACCTCGAAGGCCTTGCCGGTGGATTTGAAACCGAGGAAATGGCCGGCGAGCAGGATGTGCCCGGTCGAGGAGACGGGAATGAACTCCGTCAGTCCTTCGAGGATGCCAAGAAGGAGCGCCCCCACGATGGTCTGATCCGTCATGTTCGCTCCTCAATCAAGGCTTGCTTGTCAGCAGATAAGTCTCCCCCTATAGCTGAGGGAAGAACTCGCAGAATCAGGTAATCGAAGGATTACCGTCACGGCCATGAAATGGCCAGAGCCTTCCTCTAGAAGCAGACGCATGCTGACGCTCTTTCACCATCCCCTTTATGCTTCCTGCCGTTTCGTGCGGCTTTCCTTTGGCGAATATGGCGAGGAACTCGCCCTGATCGAGGAGCGCCCCTGGGCGCGCCGCGAGGAGTTTCTCACGCTCAATCCGGCGGGCACGATCCCCGTCCTGCTTGCCGAGGGCGACCATCCCATTGTCGGTGCAACCGTTATCGCAGAATATCTCGATGAGACGCGTGGCGCGCTGAAGCGCGACAAGCGTCTGATGGCCGAGGATTCTGTCGACCGCGCGGAAATTCGCCGGCTTGTCGAATGGTATCTTCTCAAGGCCGACGCCGACGTGACCCGGCATCTGGTGCGTGAGAGGGCGCTGAAGCCGCAGATGGCGGGGTCGGAAGGTGGCGGTTCGCCGGATTCGGCAGCCATCCGCGCCGCGCGAACCAATGTGCGCCAGCACATGAAATACACGAACTGGCTTGCCGGCACGCGCGACTGGATGGCCGGCAAAAGGCTTTCCTATGCGGATCTCGCTGCTGCGGCCACGCTCTCGGTGCTCGACTATCTGGGCGAGATCGAGTGGCGTGACTATCCGGCGGCGCGCGACTGGTACACCCGCATGAAATCGCGCCCCTCTTTCCGCTCCATTCTGGCTGACCGCGTGCGCGGGCTTTCTCCCGTCTCTCACTACGCGGATCTGGATTTCTGATGAAAAGCGCGCAGGCCGACAGGCTTCGCGCGTTCGTCGAAAAGGAGGCGCGCGCGCTGGGCTTCGATGCCGTGGCCGTGGCCTCGGCAGAGCGTGCTCCCTCGCGTGCGGCCGAGCTTGGCCATTTCCTGAAGGAAGGCCGGCACGGCAGCATGCAATGGATGGAGGAAACGGCGGACCGCCGCGCCCATCCGCGCGATCTGTGGCCGCAGACGCGCTCTGTCATCATGCTCGGCATGAACTACGGCCCGGACGAAAACCCGCTCGAGATCCTGGAGCGTCGGGACCGGGCGGCAATCTCCGTTTATGCGCGCAACCGCGATTATCACGATGTCATCAAAGGCCGGCTGAAACAGCTTGCCGGCAAACTCGCCGCCCGCACCGGCGAGGATGTGAAAGTTTTCGTCGACACCGCGCCGGTTATGGAAAAGCCGCTGGCCCGCGAGGCCGGCCTCGGCTGGCAGGGCAAGCACACAAACCTGGTGAGCCGTGAATTCGGCTCCTGGCTGTTTCTCGGTTCCGTCTTCACCACGGCTGAGTTGTCGCCGGATGCGCCGGAGCGCGACCATTGCGGCTCCTGCCGCGCCTGCCTCGACATCTGCCCGACCAGGGCCTTCCCCGCCCCCTATCAGATCGATGCGCGGCGCTGCATCTCCTATCTCACCATCGAAAACAAGGGGCCGATCCCGCGCGAATTCCGCGTGCCTATGGGAAACCGCATCTATGGCTGCGACGACTGCCTCGCCGCCTGCCCGTGGAACAAGTTCGCTCAAGGCGCCGCCGAGGCGAAGCTTCAGGCGCGCGAGGATTTGAAGGAGCCACCGCTTTCCACGCTTCTGGAGCTGGACGATGCCGGTTTTCGCGCCTTCTTCTCCGGCTCGCCGGTCAAGCGCATCGGCCGCGACCGTTTCATCCGAAACGTGCTGATTGCGGCGGGCAATTCCGGCGAAGCCAGCCTGGTTGACCCGTGCAGGCGCCTCGCCGAAGATGATGCGCCGCTCGTGCGTGGCGCGGCCGTCTGGGCGCTGTCCCGACTTCTGGACGACAAGGCCTTCCGGGCAATCGAAACCCGGCTGCGCCCGCAGGAAACGGACGCACAGGTGCAGGCTGAATGGGACGGACGATCATGACCAAGCGATTCTTCATCTTCGGCGCAGGCTATTCGGGCCGGGCCATCGCCCGCGAGGTCGCCGGCGAAGCCGCCCTGGTGGCCGGCACCACGCGCAGCGCAGGGAAGGCCGAAAGACTGAAGCACGCAGGCATTGTGCCCTTTCTGTTTCAGGACACCGTTTCTCCCGATGCGAAGGAAGCGCTGGCCACCACCACGCATCTCATCGTCAGCGTCGCACCGGATGCGGCGGGCGATCCCGTATTGATCGCCGCCCGCGAGATCATTTCCGGCGCCATGCCCGCGCTCAAATGGATCGGCTATCTCTCGACCGTTGGCGTTTACGGCGATCACGGCGGTGCCTGGGTGGATGAAACGGCGCCCTGCGATCCGGTCTCGGATCGCTCGAAACAGAGGCTTGTGGCGGAGAACGACTGGCTCCGGCTCGGCGAGGAGCTCGGCCTCCCCGTGGCCATCATCCGTCTGTCCGGCATTTACGGTCCGGGCCGCAACCCCTTCTGCAATCTCGAGGCCGGCAAGGCGCGGCGCATCGTCAAGCCGGGCCAGGTGTTCAACCGCATTCATGTCGACGACATCGCGGGCGCGACGGCCCATCTCGCGCGCCGTTTCGAAACGGGCATCTTCAATGTGACCGATGATGCTCCCTCGCCCCCGCAGGACGTGGTGGCATATGCGGCCGCACTGGCCGGGCAGGTCGCCCCGCCGGAGGTTGCATTCGAAGATGCCGGCCTCTCCCCCATGGGGCGGTCGTTTTATGGCGAATGCAAACGTGTCTCGAATGCGCGTCTCAAAAGCACGGGCTACCGGATGCGGCATCCGGATTATCGCGCAGCGCTCGAAACCATGTGGGCGGATGAAAGCTGGCGCGCAGAAGAATCGTAAACGACGGCGGTAAGCGAATCGCAAGCTGTGCTATGATTCGATAATCGCGGGGGTAGGCTCACAACGAGGAAGCGATGCGATTCCAACGGACTCTGAAACTGGTGGCCATGGTCCTGCTGGGACTTTCCACCACGGTTGCCGCCGTTCAGGCCGAGCCTCTCGCCAAGGATCTGTTCGGAGCCAAAAAGCTCCCCGCCGCCACCAGGCCGGCGGCCTATGGCTTCTATTCGAAAGGGTGTTTTTCCGGCGGTGTCGCCATCGCGCGCGATGGTCCGCACTGGCAGGCCATGCGCCTCTCGCGCAATCGTCGCTGGGGGCACCCGGTCCTCATCTCGCTGATCGAGCGCCTGTCGCGGGAAGCCGCGCAGGATGGCTGGCGCGGCCTTCTCGTCGGGGATATTTCGCAACCGCGTGGCGGCCCCATGCTCACGGGCCACGCCTCGCATCAGATCGGCCTTGATGCCGACATCTGGTTCACGCCGATGCCGACGCAGCGCATGAGCGTGGCCGACCGCGAACGCATCAGCGCCATCTCGATGCTGAAAAAGGATTCGCTCTACGTCGATGACCGCAAATGGACCCCGGCTCATGAAGCGGTCCTGCGGCGTGCGGCGAACTATCCGGAAGTGGAGCGCATTCTGGTGCATCCCGGCATTAAGAAAAAGCTCTGCGACACGGTGCGCGGCGATCGCTCATGGCTCAGCAAGGTCAGGCCATTCTGGGGACATCACTATCATTTTCATGTCCGCATCGGCTGCCCAGCCGGCTCCACCGGCTGCAAGCCGCAAAGCCCGCCGCCGCGCAGCGAGGGATGCGATGATTCACTCGCCTGGTGGTTTACCGACGAACCGTGGAAGCCGGCAAAGGGCCCGGCCAAGCCGAAAGCCCGCGACGTGATGACCATGGCGGCCCTGCCCTCCGCGTGCCGCGCCGTGCTCGATGCGCCGAATCCCGCGTCGGAAGCCGCGGTCACCGTCGCCGGCCAGGGCGGTGTTCCGCAGGACGGCGCAGCGGATCTGCCGGCACTCGGCTATCAGGCGGTCAGCCCTGCAGGTGTCCTGTCCGCGATTCCGCCGGCTCAGGTGCCCAGGCCGAGCAGTCGGCCCGGATTTCAGTAAAACCGCCCGGCTTTGAAGTGGTGGGCGCGTCGACTTTTTGCCGACGATGCGCTTGCCTTCCGCCTTCAACCGATTTAATCCGCTTTTACCTGGTCTTTGGAGCGGCAAATCGTCAGAGTCTGTGCCATGCATTTCAAGAATGAGAACGATACAGCCCTGCGATTTCCCGTCCTGATCGGCGACATCGGCGGCACCAATGCGCGCTTTGCCATTCTGGTGGACTCCAACGCCGAGCCCAAAGCCTTTCCGGTGGTGCAGACCGCGGACTACGCGACCATCGACGAAGCCATCCAGAGCGCCATCCTCGACCGCACCTCCATCATCCCGCAATCGGCGGTGCTGGCGGTGGCCGGTCCGGTGGAGGGCGACGAGATCGACCTCACGAATTGCGACTGGGTGGTGCGCCCCCGGAAGATGATGGAGACGATGGGCTTTAGCGACATCATCGTCATCAATGATTTCGAGGCGCAGGCGCTGGCCGTGGTGGCGCTCGACGACGACAATCTTGAGATGGTCTGCCCCGGCACATCGCAGCCCACGGGCAGCCGCGTGGTGCTTGGGCCTGGAACGGGCCTCGGCATGGCCGGGCTTGTTCATGCGCAACACACCTGGTTTCCTGTGCCGGGCGAAGGCGGGCATGTGGATCTGGGCCCGCGCACCGGGCGGGATCTGGAAATCTTCCCGCATCTGGAGCGGATCGAGGGCCGTGTCGCGGCCGAGCAGATCCTGTGCGGGCGCGGCATGGTCAACCTTTACCGCGCGATCAACGCTGCCGACGGCACGAAACCCGTCCACGAGACGCCGGCGGAGATCAGCAGCGCCGGGCTCGACGGGTCCGATCCCGTGGCCATGGAAACGCTCGATCTCTTCGTGACCTATCTGGGGCGGCTGGCCGGTGACATGGCGCTCATCTTCATGGCGCGCGGCGGTGTCTATCTGAGCGGCGGCATTGCGCAGAAGATCGTTCCGACGCTCAAGAATGGCCATTTCAGGGCGGCATTCGAAGACAAGGCGCCCCACAGCGCTCTGGTGAAAGACATCCCCGTTTATGTCATCACCCATCCAAAGGCCGCTCTTGTCGGCCTCGCCGCCTATGCGCGCACTCCGGTCCGTTTCGGCATCGAAACTCAGGGGCGGCGCTGGAAGGCCGCATGAAAAGCGCCGGCCAGAGCCGGATTCACCGTTGCATGAGCGCAGTCGAACGGGCATAGCCTGTTGCTGGAAAAGCGCGGCTGCTCAACGCCCGGTCGCACGGCTGAACAGGAACGGATGTTTTGAAGCTTGGAAAGAACAAGGCGGATGTGGGAGAGGTTCTCCCGGTCATTCGCCGCATCTTCGCGGAAAACGGCCGCGACTATATCGGCCACTATCTGATCGCGATTGCATGCATGCTGGCCATTGCAGCCACCACGGCCTTCAGCGCGTGGATCATGCGCGACATCATCGACGAGGTCTTCTATCGCCAGCGCTGGGAGCTGGTTGGCTGGATTTGCGGCGCCATTGTTGCCGCCTTCGCCATTCGCGGTTTCGCCACTTATGGCCAGTCGGTCATGCTGGCAAAGATCGGCAACAACATCGTCGCCCGTTATCAGCAACGCATGTTCGACCATCTGATGCGGCTCGGCATCGGTTATTTTACGGCCACCCGTTCCGGCCAGCTCGCCGCCCAGATCAGTCAGAACGTGACCGGCATCCGCGACCTGCTCAACATGACGGTCGCCTCAATCGCCCGCGATCTCGTCACCCTCATCGGTCTCGTTGCCGTGATGGTGATGCAGGATCCCCTGCTCTCGGTCATCGCGCTGGTGATCGGCCCGCCGCTCATCTATTCGGTCAACTACCTCATGCGCCGGCTGCGCCGCGTGACGCGCGAGGCGGTGGATGTGAACTCCCGCCTCTTGGGCGCCATGCAGGAATCGGTCCAGGGCATTGCCATCATCAAGGCCTTCACCATGGAAGACCAGCTCTCGGGCAAGATGTCCGGGCTGATCTCCTATGCCGAGGACCGTTCCAACAAGATCGCCCGCGTGTCGGAGCGCCTTGGCCCCATCACCGAGCTTCTGGCGGGGCTGGCGATTGCCGGCGTGATCGGCTACGCGGCCTGGCGCGCCTCCGTCAGTGCGCAGCCGCCGGGCTCCGTCTTTGCATTCATCACCGCCCTGCTCCTCGCCTATGATCCGGTGCGCAAGCTCGCCCGCGTGCAGGTCAATCTCGAACGCGCGCTGGTCAATGCCCGCATGATCTATGAGATTCTCGACACCGAGCCCCAGCAGCGCGATGCGCCGGGTGCGGGCACGCTGGCCGTAAAAAAGGGCACCGTTACCTTCGACAAAGTGGCGTTCTCCTATGGCGACGATCTGCCGGTGCTGCACGGCATCAGCTTTGTCGCCAGAGCGGGTGAGACCACGGCCATTGTCGGCCCGTCCGGCGCCGGCAAGTCCACGCTCTTTGCCCTCCTCCAGCGCTTCTATGATCTCGATGGCGGCAGGATCGAGATTGACGGGCAGGACATATCCACCGTCACCAAGAGCTCGCTGCGCAATGCCATCGCCTATGTTTCGCAGCAGCCTTATCTCTTCGAAGGCACGATCCGCGACAACATCCGCTATGGCCGCCCCGATGCAAGCGATGCCGAGGTCGAGGAAGCGGCAAGGCTTGCCTTCGCCGACGATTTCATCCGCCAGCAGGTGGAAGGATACGACACGCTGGTGGGCGAGAATGGCGCCAATCTTTCCGGTGGGCAACGCCAACGCATCTCTATCGCCCGGGCCATTGTGCGCGACGCGCCGATCCTCCTTCTGGACGAGGCGACCTCCGCGCTCGACAACGAGTCGGAGGCCCGAGTCCAGCAGGCGCTGGAAGGCATCATGGAAAGCCGCACCACGCTCGTCATCGCGCACCGGGTTTCCACCGTTGTCAATTCCGACCGCATCGTCGTGCTTGAAGAAGGCCATCTGGTGGAAGAAGGCACGCATGAGAGCCTCCTTGCCAAGCCGCACGGCATCTATGCGCGTTTCCACCGCATGCAGAGCCAGAAGGGCGAGAACCTGCTCGCCAACACCACAGCAGAGCAGCAGGAGCAGAACACATGAGCGATATGGGGCTTGTCATCGTTGGGGCGGCTGGTCGCATGGGCCAGACGCTGATCCGCACCGTACACGCGATGGACGGGCTGCGCGTCGCCGCTGCGGTGGAGCGTCCGGGCTCTTCTTTCCTGGGGCGCGATGCGGGCGAGCTTGCCGGCATCGGCACGATCAATGTCTCCATCACCGACGACCCGCTCGCCGCCTTCGCAAAGGCCGATGGCGTGCTGGACTTCACCTCGCCGGACTCCAGCGTGGAGTTTGCCGGCTACGCCGCGCAGGCGCAGATCGTCCACGTAATCGGCACCACCGGCCTTGCGCCGGAACACGAAGCGAAGATCAAGGCCGCTTCCCACCACGCCACCATCGTCAAATCCGGCAATATGAGCCTCGGCGTGAACCTTCTCGCCGTTCTGGTGGAGAAAGCAGCCCGTGCGCTGGAGGCGTCCGATTTCGATATCGAGGTGCTGGAAATGCACCACCGTCACAAGGTCGATGCCCCGTCGGGCACAGCACTCCTGCTGGGCGAGGCCGCTGCAAAGGGTCGCGAGATCGCACTTGCGGAAAAGAGCGTGCGCGTGCGCGACGGGCAGACCGGTCCGCGCGAGGAGGGCACGATAGGCTTTGCCACGCTGCGCGGCGGATCTGTCGTTGGCGAGCATTCCGTCATTCTCGCCGGTTCCGGCGAGCGCATCACGCTTTCGCACCAGGCCGAGGATCGCGGCATCTTCGCCCATGGTGCGGCAAAGGCCGCGCTTTGGGCGCATGGCCGCAAGCCCGGCCTCTATTCCATGCTCGACGTGCTCGGGCTCAACTGACCCCACCATCACGAAGCAACAAGGAACGCACCATGTCCGGTACCCTTATTCTCGTTCGCCACGGCCAGAGCGAATGGAACCTGAAGAACCTGTTCACCGGCTGGCGTGATCCGGGCCTCACCGAAAAGGGCCATGAAGAGGCGAAGGATGCCGGCCGCCGGCTGAAGGCGCGCGGTTTCAAGCCGGACATCGCCTACACTTCGGTCCTCTCCCGCGCACAGGTCACCAATGATCACATCCTGAAGGAGCTCGGGATGGAGGATCTGGAGACCATCCGCGACCAGGCGCTCAACGAGCGCGACTATGGTGATCTGTCGGGCCTCAACAAGGACGATGCGCGCGAAAAATGGGGCGAGGAGCAGGTGCATATCTGGCGCCGTTCCTACGACACCCCGCCCCCCGGCGGCGAAAGCCTGAAGGACACGGGCGCGCGCGTGTGGCCCTATTTCCTGCATGAGATTTTGCCGCATGTGCTGCGTGGCGAGACGGTTCTGGTGGCCGCGCACGGCAATTCGCTGCGCTCTCTCGTGATGGCGCTCGACGGCCTTTCGGGTGAGGAGATCGTGAAGATGGAAATCGCCACCGGCGTTCCCATCGTCTATCGGCTCAACGCTGATTCGACCGTGGCCTCGAAAGAGGTTCTGGACGACTGAGCGCCCTTTCGGGGGCGCCCGAAAGCGCCCCCGCCCGCATTTGCGCGAGGCCCGCGCGAGAGCCTTTGTCATTTTCCTGACAAACAGCAAGAATCCGCGTTGACACGGAACGGCTTGGCCCTTACATCGGCATCGCACACCTGCCCAGGTGGCGGAATTGGTAGACGCGCACGGTTCAGGTCCGTGTGCCGCAAGGCGTGGAGGTTCGAGTCCTCTCCTGGGCACCATTCTTCCAGTTCGATACGAGCATTTCCCGGCGCTGCGCGTTTGTTTCCGCAGCGCTTTTTGTATGTCGATCAGGATTGCCGCTTCACGAAGCCGTGCGCAGCTGCACTGTCCCGCTCTGCATCTCCGGTACGGAAACCTGGTTTCGGCCGCGCCGCTTCGCCACATAGAGCTGCTCGTCGGCGGTCGCCATCAGGCTGGAAAAGTCTGCGGCTTCCTCGACAAAGGCGATACCGATGCTCACGCTGAGCCGCGCGAGCCCGTTCCGTTCCGTGTGAAGCTCGATGCGCTCGACGCCGCGCCGCAGCCGTTCGGCAAGCGCTTCGCCCTTTGAAAGTGTGGCCGCTTCGAGAAACACGCCGAATTCCTCGCCGCCGATGCGGCCGGCAAGACCGCCTCCGCAAAACACGTCCCGGATGACATCTGCGATGGCCGCCAGTGCGCGGTCCCCGGTCAGATGCCCGTGTGTGTCGTTGATTCCCTTGAAGTCGTCCGCGTCAATCACGAGCAGAACGCCACCGGCGCCCCGCTGCCCGGCCTGGTTCAGTTCCGCGATGAACGTGCTGCGGTTGAGCAGCCCTGTCATCTCGTCGATGCGCGCCGCCGCGGCAAGTTTGCGATAGACGCCGGCCAGCTCGCGATGGGTCGCCTCCAGCTCCTGGTGCGCCTGCGCGATCCTGTGGTTCTGGTAAAATGTGTACATGCTGGCAGGAAAGGCGATGAGCAGCGGGCAGAGTGCGCTCAGCAGCGCCGCAAACCAGTTCATGGAGCCGCCGGTCAGATGGATTGCGGTCCAGCATATCGCCAGAGAGGCGGTGATGGACAACAGCGTTGCAGTGACAGCTTTTAGGACAACCAGTTTCATGATCTGGCGGATATCAGCCGCCCCTTACCCCAACGTTAAGGGCGTCGGGCCCTGCCGTTGGGGAACGTGCCCCGTCCTCGCCTCATTTGGCCGTTAGGCCCCGGCAACGACAATCCAGGATGAAAAAATGCACAAGCGACTTTCCCGCGGCGCGAAGATCGCGCCCGCAGCCGCCCTGTTCGTCACCGTGCTTTCTGCGCCGGCCTTCGCGCAGTGCGGCAGCGCATCATGGTACGCGCTGACCTCCATGACCGCTTCCGGCGAGCGAATGAACCCCGCGGCGATGACAGCGGCGCATCGCACCCTTCCCTTCGGCACGAAGCTGCGTGTGACCAACAAGCGCAATGGCCGCAGCGTGGTGGTGCGGATCAACGATCGCGGCCCGTTCGTGCGCGGCAGGATACTGGATCTGTCGAAAGCGGCTGCCGCAAGGCTTGGCTTTATCCGGGCCGGGCATGCCAGGGTCTGCCTCAAGGCGCAGTGACGCCCTGCGCGCGACCCGGTCAGATGACGGCTTTGCGCTGCGCCGGCGCCTCGTTGTTCTGGCGAAGATAGCCAAGCGTCGCATCGGCGTTGCAGGGGCGGCCGAAGAGATAGCCCTGCCCGCCCGCGCAGCCAAACTGCACCAGCCGGTCGGCCTGTGCTTCGGCCTCGATGCCTTCTGCGACAACATCCATGCCCAGCCCTTCGCACATGGCAAGAATAGCCCGGATGATGTGTTCCGACGGCCGGTCGTCGAGGATCGATGCCACGAAGGCGCGGTCGATCTTCAGCTTGTCGAAATGGAACTCGCGCAGCCGCCCGAGGCTGGACTGGCCGGTGCCGAAATCGTCCAGCGATACACGGATGCCGACACGGCGCAGATCTTCCACGATGCGACGCGCCGAGGCGGGGTCGTTCATCAGGCCGGTTTCGGTGATCTCGATCTCCAGCCGGCGCGGGTCGAAGCCCGTCCGTTCCAGAATGGAGAGAATCTGCAGCCCGGTATTGTGATCGACCAGTTGCGATGGCGAGAGATTGAACGACAGGAACAGGTCCTTGGGCCAGTCGCGCGCGGCTTCCGTCGCCTTGCGCAGAACGAGCTGCGAGAGCTGGCCGATAATGCCGCGTTCTTCGGCGATGGGAATGAATATGCCTGGGGAAACCGGTCCAAGGTCCCTGTCCGTCCAGCGGGCGAGCGTCTCGAAACCCACCGTACGGCGTGTGTTCAGGTCCACGATCGGCTGGAAATGCGGCTCCACCTCGCCGGCAGCCACGGCGCGTCTCAGCGCCTGTTCGATATGGGTCACGCGCTTGGCGGCTTCTTCCATTTCGCGTGTGTAGACCACCACGGCCCCACGGCCGGTACGCTTGGCCTGGTAGAGCGCAGTCTCCGCCTTGTTGAGCAGAACCTCGCTCGTTTCCTCTTCCGAATAATAGAGCGAGCAGCCGGCCGAAGCCGAAAGCCTGGCCGTGCGCTGCCCCACATCATAGGGGGCGGAAAGGATTTCGATCAGGAGCCTGGTCTTCTCGCGTGCCGCCTCCTCGCTGAAGACGAGAGGAAACAGAAACGCAAACTCGTCCGCGCCGATCCGCGTCACCGTGGAGTGCGCATCCATCGCCGCCCGAAGCCGCATGGCAACCTGTTGCAGGATTTCGTCGCCGGCAGCGCGGCCGAAGAGGTCGTTGATCGGCTTGAAGCCGTCAAGGTCGAGAACGCCAATCGCAAAGGGGGCGGGGTCGTCGGCGCGTTCTTCGATCAGTCGGTTTATCTTGTCGAAGAACCGACGCATGTTTCCCAGGCCCGTCAACGCATCGGTGAAGGCAAAGTCGGACTGGTCTGCCGTTATCGTCCGTTCTTGTGCGGGCGCCGGCTGCATCGAAACTCCGTTGCTCTGGCGATTTTTTGATCACATGCGCCGAACCATGGACCTAAATTGTTTAGGAATCGTATCCAATATTCGGATAATGCGCACGTGATTGTCGCCGATCCAGGCGCGGCACCGCGCGCGGACCGCCCCACTGGCTTGACACGGGCGCGCTCGCGCCGTCATCTGCTGCCGCCACTGGAATGAGTTTGACGTCGATATTTGCTTGGTCCCATCTTGAGATCGAATGTCGAATTCATAAATTCCATCAGGGTCCCGACCCAGGAAATATAAAGCGGCCAGTGGCACCGTTGTTTCCAGCCTTTGCTCTCGCCCTCGAAGCGGATGGGATGCGAATGTTGGAGGCGAGCTGCCAGTTTCCCTCCGGAGTTTATTCCATGTCCCTTAAAGTCGCGGTCCAGATGGACCACATTTCCACCGTCTCGATTGCCGGCGACACGAGCTTTGCGCTCGCTCTGGAAGCGCAGGCGAGGGGCCATGCGCTCTGGCATTACACGCCGGACAGGCTTTCCATGGTCGATGGAAAGGTCATTGCCTGGGCAGAGACGCTGGAAGTGCGGGACGAAGAGGGCAATCACTTCACGCTGGGCGCGCCGCAGCGGCTCGATCTGTCGGAGATGGACGTGGTGCTTCTGCGCCAGGACCCGCCCTTCGACATGAATTACATCACCACCACCCACATCCTCGACCGCATCCACCCGAAGACACTGGTCGTCAATGATCCATCCTGGGTGCGCAACAGTCCCGAGAAGATCTTCGTCACCGAGTTTGCGGACCTGATGCCCGAAACCCTCATCACGCGCGACACGCGCGAGGTCGACGATTTCCGGAAAAAGCATGGCGACATCATCGTCAAGCCGCTCTACGGCAATGGCGGCGCGGGCATCTTCCATTTGAGGGAGGGCGACCGCAATCTCGCCTCGCTGCTGGAAATGTTCATGGGCGCCTTCCGCGAACCTTTCATCGTGCAGCGCTATCTGAAAGAGGTGCGGGGCGGCGACAAGCGCATCATCCTCATCGAGGGCGAGCCCGTCGGTGCCATCAATCGGGTTCCCGCCGAGCATGATTCCCGCTCCAACATGCATGTCGGCGGCCGCGCGGAACATGCGGAACTGACCGAGCGCGAGCGCGAGATCTGCGCGCGCATCGGCCCGTCCCTGCGCGAACGTGGCTTCACCCTGGTCGGCATCGATGTCATCGGTGACTGGCTGACGGAAATCAACGTGACCTCGCCAACGGGCATCCGGGAGGTGAAAAGGTTCGGCGGAGCCGACATTGCCGCCCTGTTCTGGGAGGCCGTTGAGGCGCGTCGGGCCGGCGGCTGATATGGCCCTGTTCCGCCGGCACAACCGCCTGCAACCTGAAAACAACTCATACGCATTCTCGTTCCCGAAACGTTCTTGATCTGATCGCCGGAAACTGCTTCAATACAGTTGCAGGGCGATGAGATTTCTTGTTCTGGCTGTATTTTCTGGTGCGTCTCGCTGGGATGCAGGCTTGCCTGCGTCTTGTGGATGCTGCGTCTTGTGAGTGCCAGGGCATCGGACCGAAAAGTGGGTACCGGTTTTCGGGTTGTTCCGATGCCCTTTCAAAGACCTGGACCGCCCTTTTGCGCCCGAATGGCGCATGGCGATTCAGAACAGCCGGTTCAGGCGTGGCTGGGGGGATAACGCATGGTTTCGCATGTCCGCACTGTGGCCTTTCAGGGGGTGGAGGCCGTTCCCGTCGACGTGCAGGTCATGGTTGCCCCTGGCAAGATGGGAATGCAGATCGTCGGGCTTGCCGACAAGGCGGTGGCGGAGAGCCGGGAGCGGGTGCAGGCTGCACTTCATGCCTCCGGCCTGTCCATGCCGCCGAAGAAGGTGACGGTCAATCTCGCCCCCGCCGATCTGCCGAAGGAGGGAAGCCATTATGATCTCCCCATCGCTCTTGGGCTGATGGCGGCGCTCGGCGCTGTCCCTTCAGATGCGCTGGCGGGTTACGTCGTCCTCGGCGAACTGTCGCTCGATGGCACGGTCGCTGCGGTCAATGGTGTTTTGCCGGCTGCCATTGGTGCAAACGCCATGGAACGCGGCCTGATCTGTCCCCACGCCTGTGGCGCGGAAGCGGCATGGGCCGGAGCGGATATAGATATTCTCGCTCCGCGCAGCCTCATCGCGCTGGCCAATCATTTCCGGGGTAGCCAGGTCATGAGCCGGCCGGAGCCGGCGCTCTATCCGCCGCCGTCCACGGTGCCGGACCTTGCCGATATTCGCGGGCAGGAAGCCGCCAAGCGAACGCTCGAAGTGGCGGCTGCCGGTGGCCACAATCTCCTGATGGTCGGGCCACCGGGCGCCGGCAAGTCCATGCTGGCGCAGCGCCTGCCGTCCATCCTGCCGCCGCTCTCGCCGCGCGAGCTTCTGGAAGTTTCGATGATCGCCTCCATCGCCGGCGAACTGGCGGATGGGAAACTGTCGGACCGTCGCCCCTTTCGCGCGCCGCACCATTCCGCATCCATGGCGGCCATCGTGGGCGGCGGGTTGAAGGCCCGGCCCGGCGAGGCCTCGCTATCCCATCATGGCGTTCTGTTTCTCGATGAATTGCCGGAGTTCTCCCCGCAGGTGCTCGATTCCCTGCGCCAGCCACTCGAGACCGCCGAATGCGTGATCGCCCGTGCCAATCACCGGGTCAGCTACCCGGCGCGCATCCAGCTTGTCGCCGCCATGAACCCGTGTCGCTGTGGCATGGCGGGGGAGCCCGGCCATCGTTGCCGGCGCGGGCCGCGCTGCGTGACGGATTATCAGGCGCGCATTTCAGGTCCGCTGCTCGACCGCATCGATCTTCGCATCGATGTTCCGGCGGTTTCTGCCGGAGATCTCATCGGCGGGGCAGGGCGGGCTGAAACGAGCGCTGCCGTGGCCGAGCGTGTCGCCTTTGCCCGGCAAAAGCAGCAGGCACGCTACACGGCGCATGGCCTGCCGGCGTGGACCACGAATGCATCCTGTTCCGCAGCACTCATCGAAGACGTCGTTTCTCTCGATGCCGATTGCACGGCCCTGATCCGTCAGGCGAGCGAGAAACTTGGCTTTTCTGCCCGCGCCTATCATCGCGTGCTCAAGGTCGCGCGCACGCTGGCGGATCTCGACGGTGCCGATGCCGTTGCGCGACCCCATATCGCCGAAGCGATTTCCTATCGCATGGCCGGGCAGGCAAGGGCGGAGATTGCCTGAATCTGTCGCGCGCGGGGTTCGAGGTTGCTGCAGCCTGAAAAGCACCGCATAGTTGCGCCGGTGGCTGGAGCATCTTGCGGTCAGATGGGATCATCTGGCGTCCGCATGGATGGGGAAGAGTGCAGAAATTGAACGTCCTTCAAGTGCCCGAAAGGGCGCATGGTGCTCCACGGAGAGGATGAAATGGTCGAGACCGGAACCCTGTTGACCTACGTACTCGTTGTCCTGGGACTGTTTCTGATCCCCGGTCCTGCAGTGCTGATGACACTTGCCCGTGCCGCCAGCGGCGGTCGGCGGATCGGCATCGCTACAGGGCTCGGCATCGCGGCGGGCGATCTCGTTCACACGATCATGGCGACAGTCGGCCTGTCCGCGATCCTCATGACCTCGGCGCTGGCCTTCACCATCGTCAAATATATCGGTGTCGCGTATCTGATCTACCTTGGCATCAGTGCTTTTCTGGAGAAGACGGATCGGTTTGATCTGCCCGTCGTGCGGCCGCTGACGGCGCCACGGGCCTTTCGGCAGGCACTGCTTGCCGAGGTGCTCAACCCGAAGACGGCTTTGTTCTTCCTTGCCTTTCTGCCGCAGTTCGTTCAGCCGGGAGGCCCGACCGTCCTCCAGCTCGCGACGCTGGGATTTGTCTTTGTCGTGATGAGCGCGGCCTTCACCTCGCTGATTGCGATCGGCGCCGGCTCGGTCGGTGCGTGGCTGCGGCGCAACCCTGCGGTCGCACGCTGGCAGGGGCGCGTCGTCGGCACCATCTATCTGGCTCTCGGCGCACGTCTTGCCCTGCAGGAAAGATGATGGCTCTGACGAGGAATAAAGCTGGCTAATTAATGCACCGCGCCAGGGCGTCAGGGTTGGATCATGAAACGGTGAACTGTTCCAGAGCATCGGCCCGAAAAGTGGAAACCGGTTTTCGGTTTATTCCGATGCTCCATCAATAGTTTAGATCGTCCTTTGTGCGTCTGGATGGACGCACGGCGATCTTAAGCATCGGCCCGAAAAGTGGAAACCGGTTTTCGGTTTATTCCGATGCTCTATCAATAGTTTAGATCGTCCTTTGTGCGTCCGGATGGACGCACGGCGATCTAGGGAACCCAGCCGGGCAGGGCGGATGCCTGCCGCACCCATGAGGCGAAGCAGGCTTCGTCGAGCACTTCATCCTCATGAAGGTGAAAATAGCGCGTGTTGGCGTCTTTGGATGCCACGGGGGGCAGCGGTTCAAGCGTGGCGCCGTGAAAGAACGCCATTTTGATATAGCGCGTGTAGCAGTGCAGCCCGAGAAACCAGCCCTGGCCCTCGATCCCGTAGAGCGGTGAGTTCCACTTCACCGCCTTGCGAACCTCGGGAAGCTCGCGCACGATCAACCGGTCGATCAGGCGACCGGCCTCACGCTTCCAGCCTGGCATCGCCGCGATGTAGGCCTGAACGGGTGCATCCCCATCGCCCTTGGGTATCTGCGGGTTTCCGCCGGAGAGGAGGCGTGGCGGTTCCGTCTTGCCCTGTGCTTTCCCGGAAGATTTCGCAGGCATCTGCATGCCTCCTGATATTGTTATGCGTTGGCTTTTCCATGCGCGCGGCGGCGCGTCACATAGGGAAGCGCAAAAAGATAAAGTCCGGTGATCAGCAGCAGGATAAGCGGGCCACCGGCCAGAAAGTAAACCCAGACGGGCGGTTCCTGGCCGCGCATCGCCGCGATGGTGTTGATGATCACGCCAAGCGTGAAGGCGATCGAAATCCAGCGATGCGCCTGTCGAAGCCAGAGATTCCACTTCATCTGGTGCGCTCCCGTTTCTGTGTCGATGCGTTCAGTCGCGCGGCGGCGCGAAGGAGCGCCTTCAGCGCGTCCTCGTCGATGGCCTCCCCTTCATGGAAATCGATGGCGCGCCGTGTGTTCCCTTCAAGACTGGCATTGAAGAGACCGGACGGGTCTTCAAGCGAAGCACCCTTGGCAAAGGTCATTTTCACGGCCTTCTTGTAGGTCTCTCCGGTGCAGAGCATACCGTCCTGATACCAGACCGGCACGCCGCGCCATTTCCACTCCTCGATCACGTCGGGAAGCGCCTGTTTGATGATGTCGCGAAGCCTTGAAAGCATCGCGCCGCGCCAGTCGCCCAGTTCCGCGATCCTGGCGTCGATCAGCTCGGGTGGTGATTTTCCGGTATCGGCTGTGGTCATGTATCGTCCTCATGCATTCCAGGTTCGCAGTCGTTCGGCTTTGCGCAGCCGCCTCAGTCGAGCCTCTCGACCACCCGTTCGAGCGCGGAGATAAAGCGCGGCCATCCCACACTTGCGCCCTGAAAATAGGGCTTCTGGTTCGGCTGAAACCCTTCCTGCTCCATGCGCAGGAGCGTCCCGTCCTTTGTGGGAGTGAGGGTCCAGCTGACGGTGCTGCGCAGGTCCTTCGTGTCCCAGGCATAGGAAAGCGCCCTGTGCGGTTCCACCGTCTCTACCACGCAGTCCACGCCGCCCCAGTCGGCGGTCAGGCTGAACCGGTGGCCCTCACGCGCTTCGAAATCGTTTTTCATCAGCCATTCCGAGATCAGGTGCGGCTGCGTGAGCGCGCGCCAGATCTTTTCCGGCGGGTGCGGAATCTCACGCTCGACCACCACGGAGCGCGTTTCGGTTGCGGCATGTGTCATTGATCCATCCTGTTGAGCAGGTCTTCAAGGTCGTCGAAGCGGCTCTGCCAGAAGCCGTTCATCTCTTTTGTCCAGTCGATGAGGGGAGCCAGCGCTTCGATCTGCGCGCTGTAACGGGTCTGCCGGCCCTCCTGATGATCGCGTACAAGCCCCGCGCGTTTCAGCACGCCGAGGTGTTTTGAGACGGCGGGTTGCGACACACCGGCGCCGGCCGTCAGCACCCCGACCGTCAGATCGCCGTCACGGCAAAGACGTTCGAAGATCGCGCGGCGCGTCGGGTCCGCCAGCGTACGAAAGAGGATATCGCGGGACTGCTGCATTACAACTCATAACTATAGGGCTATGAATTAAACCGATAGCTCTCCAGTTATGAGTTGTCAAGACCATGTGATGGAGCGTGGCGCGTAGCAGTGCGCGCCGATCTAATATGCGCCCGCAGCCTGCAATATCTCAACGATCTCCGCATAGCCGCTGCGCTTTGCATGCTGCAGGGCGGTCACGCCCGCGCGGTCGGCGATGTCGGTGTCGGCACCGGCGTCGACCAGCAGTTTGACGATGGCCACATGGTCCGGTCCTCCGTCGCCCAGGATCACCGCCTCCAGCAACGCCGTCCAGCCAAGCCTGTTGATGTGATCCGGGTCTACGCCGGCAGCGATCAGCGTCTGCACGGTCTCTACATGGCCACGTTCGGCAGCGGGAATGAGTGCCGTGCCACCGAACCGGTTGGTGCTTTCAAGATCGGCCCCGTTTTCGAGCGTCAGGCGAAGAATTTCCAGATAGCCCCGCGCGCCTGCAAGAAGATAGGGGCTGTCGTCGATCCCGTCCCGCGCATTGACGTCGGCACCCGCTTCGATGAGAAGACGTGCGGCGTCGGTCTGGTTTGTCTGGACGGCGGCCATCAGCGCCGTTCTTTGCCGCGCGTCGCGTTCCTCGAGTGCCGCGCCGGCCTGGAGCGCGCGTTGTAGCGCGGCGAGGTCGCCGCTTTCGGCAGCCGCGATGAGAGGGGTCTGCGCAAAAGCGCCGGTGTGAGAGGCCACAGCCATCAGAAGCGCCGCCACAAGGCACAAAACCTGTCGGCCCGGCAAAGACATGAAGCCATGCATCCAGAACTCCCGTTTCAGCAGGGTCGGAGAGTTTAGGGCATCGGACCGAAAAATGGAATCCGGCTTTCGGGCTATTCCGATGCTTCATCAATGGTTTAGATCGTCTTTTGTGCGTCCGGATGGACGTACAGCGATCTAGAAGCCAATTGTGACGAAGATGGGGGCGACGTGATCTGTTATTCGCTGACCGCGCCGACAACCGGGTTGTTGCCTTCGCGAAGGCTGACCCACCGTCCCGTGTGGTTGCTGGCCTGTCGCTTCAGGTAGCGGTAGTTCGTGGCGCTCCACAGCTTCACGCTGTCATTCAGGTTGTCGAGCACAAAGTCACCCCGGTCGGTGCGCACGGTCAGGACGGCATGGCCCTCGCCATTGGGCTTGCGGACAACGGTGATCAGCAGGTTGGTAAGCGATAACCCCGCGCGCTTCAGCGCCCGGCGCTTTTCCAGAACATAGTCTTCGCAGTCGCCCACCCCGGTCGAGGGATAGGTCCAGACCTCTTCCGCGCCATAGATGTCGATGTCGTTCATCGGCTTCACGGCGCGATTCACCGCCGCGTTGACATCGCTGACCGTCTTCCAGAGCGTCTTCGTCATGTGCTCCGGCCCCTGGTCGCGCAGGCGAATGGAGCATTCAACGGGATTGGCCTTGCAGAATTCATAATGCCCGATCGGCTGGGACGTGAACCCGCCGGTCGCCATCATGCTCGTCGCTCCGGCCGGTGCCGTCATGGCGCCAGCCAGAATCAGGCCCGCAAAAACCCCGTTGCGGATTACCCCCCGCAAAGCAGCCATCATGCCGCTCCCCGCTTGTTTCTATCGTTAACGAAACGTTAAGAAACGCGAGGGGTCGCTGTCAATCGGCGGGCGGGCAATCTTACCAGCTATGGTTACCAACGCCGGGTCGCGACGCTGGTTTCATCCGCTCTGTTGCTGAAATGCACAGCGAGTCGAGGTAGCTTTTATGCAGGGGTCTTCGACGTGCCAGGAAATTCCGGAAAACGGTCCCGTTTTCCGGAATTTCAGGGCTGCTTGGCCCGAATTTGTCGTTTCTGGACCTTTTTCCGGGAAACGCCGGTGGGGGCTTTTGCCGTGGTTTTCAGCCCGCCGGCAGGGTGGCTGCGCATGAAGTCGAGAATACGTGGCGCGATCTCGGAGCGGAAACGCGAACCGTTGAAGACACCATAATGGCCAACTGTCGGCTGCATGTAGTGATGGCGCATGTCTTCGGGAATGTTGACGCATAAATCATGCGCGGCCTTCGTCTGGCCGACGCCGGAAATGTCGTCGTTCTCGCCTTCCACGGTCAACAGCGCCACACGGCGAATGGCGGCGGGATCCACCAGCTCGCCACGATGCCGCATCTGCCCGCGCGGCAGGTCGTGGCGAATGAACACGGTCTCCACGGTCTGCAGGTAAAACTCGGCGGTCAGGTCCATGACGGCGAGATACTCGTCATAGAAGTCGCGGTGCTTCTCGGCAGAATCGCCGTCATTCTTCACAAGGTGCATGAAGAAGTCCTTGTGCGCCGTGATGTGCCGGTCGAGGTTCATGCTCATGAAGCCGGAGAGCTGCAGAAAACCTGGGTAAACATGCCGCATGAAACCGGGGTTGGGCCACGGCACCGGCATGATCACATTGTCGCGGAACCAGGATATGTCCTTCTGCTCGGCCAGTTCGTTGACGGCGGTCGGGTTCTTGCGCGTGTCGATCGGCCCACCCATCAGCGTCATGCTGGCGGGCACGTTTTTCTCACCGCGCGCTTCCATCAGCGCGATGGCCGCAAGCACCGGAACGGAAGGCTGGCAGACTGCCATCACATGCGTGTCGGGGCCCATATGGTCGAAGATGTCGATCAGGTAATCGATATAGTCGTCGAGATCGAACGACCCATCGGCGACCGGCACCATGCGCGCGTCCGCCCAGTCCGTGATGTAAACATCCGCATAGGGCAGCATGGTCTCCACCGTGCCGCGCAGCAGCGTGGCATAATGGCCCGACATCGGCGCGACCATCAGGATCTTCGGACCCGGATGCGCGCTTTTAGGCAGGTCGCGCTTGAAGCGTATGACATTGCAGAAAGGTTGCGACCAGACGGTCTGTTCGCGCACGGCCACTTTCACGCCGTTGACGCTGGTCTCCTTGAGGCCGAATTCGGGCTTGGTATAGCGGCGCGTGCTGCGCTCGAAGACCTCCGCGGCCGCGGCCACCGTGCGACCGAAATAGGTCTTGGCGACGGGGTTTAAAGGATTGCTGTAAAAGAGCCGAACTGCGTCGGCATAAGCCCGCGCCGGTTGAATCGCGGCGTGGTTGAATTCATAGAGCTGATAATACATTGCTAGGTTTCCTGGGAGGACCTTCGCTATGGCCAGACCGCCGGGGGAGGTGTGTGTAGAGCGGTGTAGCCTTGGTCGTTTGCATACCAATTAGAGTAAACGACTTTTGCTGCGTTGCAATAGAACCGCTGGTTTCTCGGCAATTGGGCAGTGTAGAAGTTGCAACATATTGATATTAATAAAAAATTAGGCATGCAATATTAGCCGGGGCTGTTGCGACGCAGCATCAAAACACGGCTTTCCGCCGCAATTCCGGGCGGAATCTCCAAGAAAAAGCGTTCTTTCAGCGCTTCGGGCACTGAAATGAGCGGCTGCTCCACAAAGCCATGCCGCGCATAAAACGGCGCATTGAACGGCACGGCCCGAAAGGTGGAGAGCGACACGCCGTCAAGGCCGCGCGAGACGCTTTCGGCAACCACCGCCCTGAGCAGCGCACTGCCCAGCCCGCGCTTGCCGTGCTCCGGCGCGACGGAAAGCTCCTTCAGATGAAGAAACAAACCGATGTTGCCGCAAATGGCGAAGCCGACGGCGCCATCGGCTTCGTGCTCCGCGACAAGGGTGTGGTTCTCAAGGGCGATCCGGTCGAAGGCGTTCGACGCCATGGCCGGTGTGGCGGCCAGGCCGGCATATCCATGCGCGGCAAAGAGCCGTGCGGCACGCGCCTCCACCGCCGGCAGCAGCGCGGCGTCTGCGCTCCGATAGCGCCGGATCGTATAATTCTCAGGCAGATCGAGCGTGGCTCTGTCCTCTCCCCGCGCTGCTTATTCCGCGCCTTCGACAAGGATCATGTCGGCCTGTGCCACGGTCGTGCGGATCGCCTTTGCGGCCTGATATTCAGGCGAGTTGTAGCAATCGCGCGCTGCCTGCAGCGAGGGAAACTCGATCACCACATTGCGCCCGCGTCCCGTACCTTCCAGCCCTTCCCAGTCGCCGCCGCGTGCGAGAAAACGCGCACCGAACTTCTCGAAGGCCGGTTTGGCCGTAGCCACATAGTCCTTGTAGCGCTCGGGATCGCGCACATCGACATGGGCAATCCAGTATCCTTTGGGCATGGTTTCCTCCTCCGTGGTCGGCGTCCGGCCCACTCTGTCAGGCTGCGGCCATCTCGTCGAGAATGGATTGCGCCGCGGTCTTCGGATCCTGCGCCGCCACGATCGGGCGGGCCACCACCAGATGGGAGCCTCCCGCGCGGATCGCGTCGCCGGGTGTCATCACACGCTTCTGGTCGCCATGGTCGCTGCCTGCCGGGCGAATGCCGGGGGTCACCAGCGCCATGCCGGGTCCTGCCACATCGCGCATTTCGCTCACCTCGGTCGGTGCACACACAATGCCGCCCATCCCTGCCTCGCGCGCCTGCGCGACGCGCTTCTTCACCAGCTCGCGCGCCGTCAGCGCATAGCCGGCCTCGTTGAGGTCCGCATCGTCCATCGAGGTCAGAACCGTCACGCCAAGCAGCGTCAGCCCCGAGCCCTCCGCCGCCTGCACGGCTGCGCGCATCGCCTTGGGGTAGGCATGGATGGTCAGCATGGTCATGCCCATACGGGCGATGTTTTCCACGCCCTTGGCCACGGTGTTGTCTATGTCGAGGAGTTTCATGTCGAGGAAGATCTTCTTGCCCGAGCCGGCCAGCTCGCGCGCAAAGCCCAGCCCGCCGGCAAAGGCAAGCTGGTGGCCGATCTTGTAGAATGAAACGGTGTCACCGAGCGCTGCGACCACCCGGTCGGCTTCGGTCAGGGTCGGCACATCCAGGCCTACGATCAGGCGGTCCCGCATTGCTTCGCTCATAAGGTCAGGCTCCCACTCTTGTCGATGTCAATCTGGCGCGTTCGATCAGGCTGCTGCACACGGCTTCCATCATCCCGCGTGTGCGGTCATCCCTGAAGTCGCCATTCTCGTCGAAGGCGTCCTGTGCGCGGGCAACGGAGCACTGTTGGGTGATGATGTCGGCCTTGCAGTTCATCAACACGGCGCGCAGGTGATAGAGCCCGCGTATGCCGGCGAAATTGCCGTCCGAGGAGGAGCACAGCCCGATGGACTTTCCGGCCCATGGGCGCAGTGGCTTTCCACCGTCCTTCGAGATGCGGCTTACCCAGTCGATGGTGTTCTTCAACAGAGGCGGGATGGAGGCGTTGTATTCCGGGCTGGCGATCAGCACGCCGTCATGGGCGGCGATCAGCCGGCCGAGCCTGTAGGCATTCTCGGGAATGCCTTTCTCCTTCTCCAGATCCTGATCCATGATGGGAAGCGGGTAGTCCGCCAGCGAGATGCGCGTCACCTCGGCGCCCTGCTGCGCGAGTTCTTTCATGGCGGCGTCGGCAGTCTGGCCGCTAAAGGCGCCGGTGCGGATCGATCCCGCGAAAACCAGAATCTTGGGGGTCATTGGCCACAGCTCCTTTTTGAGAGAGCCGTATAGCCAATGTCGGCGTGGATGAACAGGCCTCGAATCCGGGCGGGGCGGTTAGGTCAGGAGGCGGAGTGAAAAATCAGTGTTTGCCGCGGCGGTAGACCCAGAGCTGCGTCGGCGGAATGTTGCGCAGCACGAAATCGAAATGCTCGACCGTGTAATCGCCCTGTCCGGGCGGGATCGGCGATTTCGGTCCATAGGTGAGCTGGATTACGGGACGCCCGTCGGGAATGCGATCAAGCAGGGAATCCAGATAGGCGATGCGCGCTTCAACGGGGAAGTTGAGCAGGGGCACGCCGGAGATGACACTGTCGAAGACCTGTGGCGCCCTGTCTCCCAGGGCCTGCGTCAGTGTCTGGTCCAGATTGAACGCATCGCCCTGAATGACGTGGACTCCGGGATAGGCTTCCCGCAGGTGCTTGACGAAATCCGGCGAGTATTCGACCGCATAGAGATTATCGGGTTTCACGCCATGGGCCAGAATGGCCTTTGTGATGACGCCTGTACCAGGCCCTACCTCGAGAACCGGCAGGCCGGACCCCGTGTTGATGACCGAGGCCATTCGCCTCGCCGTTACGCCGCTTGTGGGAATGATGGAGCCGACGGCCTTGGGCTGCTCGATCCAGCCGCGAAAGAAACGCAGTTCTTCTCCAAAGCGATCCGCGATGGCCTTGCGCACATCCAAGCCCTTGCTCATCTTCCCGGCGTCCTCCGTCACGTTCCCGATCTCCCTGCGGCCCTGTCAGAATGCCCTGCCGCATAAGAACAACCGGGCAACGGCCCGGTGGTTCCTCTTAGCACGGTTTGGCTACTCACCGAAGGATTCGAAGAAGTCCTTCATCCGCGAGAAAAAGCCAGCCGACTGGGGGCTGTTCTCCTTGGAGGAAATGTTCTCGAACTCCTCAAGAAGCTCCCGTTGCTTCCTGGTGAGGTTTTGCGGCGTTTCTACGGCCACCTGAATGTAAAGATCGCCGACCTTGGGTTGCCGGAGAACCGGCATGCCCTTTCCGCTCAGGCGGAACTGCCGGCCGTTCTGGGTGCCCTCGGGCACCTTCACCCGGGTCTGGGTTCCATCAAGCGTGGTGACCTCGAAGGCACCGCCGAGGGCCGCCGTGGTCATGGAAATCGGCACCTTGCAATAAAGGTCCGCTCCGTCGCGCTGGAAGAACTCATGCGGTTTGACCGAAAGGAAAATGTAGAGATCGCCGGCCGGTCCGCCGCGCAGGCCCGCCTCGCCCTCACCCGCAAGGCGGATGCGCGTGCCGTCTTCGATGCCGGCGGGAATGTTGACCGAGAGCGACCGCTCCTCGGCCACGCGTCCCTGTCCGGAGCATTTGGGGCAGGGGTCGGAAATGGTTTCGCCACGCCCCTGACAGGTCGGACAGGTGCGCTCGATGGAGAAGAAACCCTGCGCGGCGCGCACCCGGCCGGAACCGTGGCACATCTGGCACTGTGTCGGCGAAGTGCCGGGCTTCGCGCCCGTGCCGGCGCAGTCGTCACAGGCCACGGCTGTCGGCACGCGGATCTGCCCGGTCTTGCCCGTAAAGGCCTCTTCAAGAGTGATTTCCATGTTGAAGCGCAGATCCGCGCCATGCTGGCGGCCACCGCGGCGTCGTCCGCCGCCGCCCATCATGTCGCCGAAAATGTCTTCGAATATATCGGCGAAACCGCCACCGCCACCACCGAAGCCACCACGGCCGCCCATGCCGCCATTCTCGAAAGCGGCATGACCGAACTGGTCATAGGCTGCGCGCTTCTGTGGATCGCGCAGAGTTTCGTAGGCTTCGTTGACTTCCTTGAACTTCTGTTCGGCTTCGTCGTCGCCCGGATTGCGGTCAGGATGATACCGCATGGCGAGCTTGCGAAAAGCGCTCTTAAGTTCCTTCTCGTCGGCGTTTCTCGACACGCTGAGCGTCTCGTAAAAATCTGCCTTCATCAATGAGAGTCCCGCATAGTCTATCTGGAGCGAACACCATTCCCCCGATCAGTGTCCGTTATTTAGGTATTCGCGACAGCGAATGCCATAGTTTTCATGAGATTGCCAGCCATGTAAGCGGGACAGCGGTTCCATTTGGCGGCATGGGGCCGCTTTCAGTTCATCTCGGCTGCGGCCCTGGCCGGACCAGGTTTCGGCCGTGTAAGACCGGCGGCCCGCAACAGATATCCGGACAGCGTGTTTTCGAAGAAGCGGAAAGACGCCATGGCAACGATCACCGTCACCAGCATCACAAAGCCCGTATAGCCAAAGAAAAGTGCAATGGAATGCGACTGAATGTGATGGCTCCATAGATAGGAATAAAAGAGGCTCTCGGTAACCGGGTGCCAGAGATAAACACCGAACGAGACCGCGGCGGCCGGGCGCAGGAAGGCCGGATAGCTGTATCGTTCAGGATCGTTGCGCTCGACAAGCCCCGCCAGGAAGACCGCGACCGCCAGCAGAAGCAGCGTCACATAGATGTTCAGTTGCAGCAGCATGGAGGCGCAGGCAAGCAGGATGGCGGCCCAGGCGGGCCATCGCGCTGAAACCGTCAAGGCAGAGCGGTGCACGAGAACCGCGAGCAGGGCGCCCAGAACAAAATCGGCGAAGGTGCGGTATGCGCCCCAGGTATCGGCCATGACCCAGCTTTCGAACGGCATCACGCCGGTGTGCACCATCAGCTCAAGCACCGCATAGCAGGCAACAAGCAGGACGAAGAGCCCGGCAAGTCCGGCACGGCGAAAGGCGACGATGATGACGGGCAGCAGGAGATAGGCAAACCACTCCGCCGAAAGCGACCAGGAGACAAAGTTGAAGGAGAGCCTGTCTTCTACCCCCCAGGCCTGTATGAGCAACAGGTTCGAGGGCAGTGCGCTCCAGTCGTAGAGCTGCGGCTCCCCACCCGTACGCAAGACGCCCACGGAGACGAGAAGGCCAATCAGCACGAAATAGGAGAGCGTGGCGAGATGGAGCGGGTAAAGGCGGATCAGCCGCTTGTAGAGATAGATGCCGTAGCTCCGGGCATCGCGGACCTGCTCTCCATAACGCGCGAAAATCAGAAAGCCCGATATTATGAAGAACATGTCGAGCAACGGCCTGAGCGGCGCCAGTTCGTTTTTCAGGGCAAGCCCGTCACCGGGCGCGAAATGCCCGAAGTGGTAGAGCATGATCAACAGCGCAGCGACAAAGCGCCATATCTCGAAGAGCCGGTACCGGATCATTAGCCTCCCCCTGGCCAATCCGCAGTTTTTATTTTGCCGGCAAGTCTATTGGGAGGAGGTTTAAGAAGATGTGAAAAAGCCCGGGACGCAAATCCCGGGCTTTCCTGGTCGTTCTGTCAGGGCGTTCAGGCCGACTTCTTGTCGTCCTCGTCGATTTCCTCGAAATCGGCATCCACGACATCATCGCCCGAAGCCTTTGCATCGGCAGCAGCGTCTGCTTCTGCCGCTTCTGCCTGACTGGCCTCATACATGGCCTGGCCAAGCTTCATGGAGGCCTCGGCGAGCGCATTGGTCTTCGCCTTGATGTCCTCGGCGTCGTCGCCTTCGACAGCTGTCTTCAGCTCGGCGAGCGCGTCTTCGATGGCCTTTTTCTCCTCTTCGGAGACCTTGTCGCCATACTCGCCGAGGGACTTCTCGGTGGAGTGGATCAGGGCTTCGGCCTGGTTCTTCGCTTCCACGGCCTCGCGGCGCTTCTTGTCGGCCTCGGCGTTGGACTCGGCGTCCTTCACCATCTTCTCGATTTCATCGTCGCTCAGACCGCCGGAGGCCTGGATGCGGATCGCCTGTTCCTTGCCGGTGCCTTTGTCCTTGGCCGAGACGTTGACGATGCCGTTGGCGTCGATGTCGAACGTGACCTCGATCTGCGGCACGCCGCGCGGCGCGGGCGGAAGGCCGGTCAAGTCGAAGCGGCCAAGGCTCTTGTTGTCGGCAGCCATTTCGCGTTCGCCCTGGAACACGTTGATGGTCACCGCATTCTGGTTGTCCTCGGCAGTCGAGAAGACCTGGCTCTTCTTGGTCGGGATCGTCGTGTTGCGGTCGATCAGGCGGGTGAAGACGCCGCCCAGCGTTTCGATGCCCAGCGAAAGCGGGGTCACGTCGAGCAGCAGAACGTCTTTCACGTCACCCTGCAGAACGCCGGCCTGAATGGCAGCACCCATGGCGACCACTTCGTCCGGGTTCACGCCCTTGTGCGGCTCTTTGCCGAAGAAGCTCTTCACCGTCTCCTGGACCTTCGGCATGCGCGTCATGCCGCCGACCAGAACCACTTCGTCGATCTCACCGGCATTCATGCCGGCATCCTTGAGCGCCGCCTTGCAGGGCTCGACCGTGCGCTTGACCAGATCCTCGACGAGGCTCTCGAACTTGGCACGCGTCAGCTTCATGGTCAGGTGCTTCGGACCCGACTGGTCGGCGGTGATGAAGGGCAGGTTGATCTCGGTCTGCGAGGCGGACGACAGCTCGATCTTGGCTTTCTCGGCAGCCTCTTTGAGGCGCTGAAGGGCAAGCTTGTCCTGCTGCAGGTCGATGCCCTGCTCTTTCTTGAACTCGGCTGCCAGATATTCGACCAGACGCATGTCGAAGTCTTCACCGCCGAGGAACGTGTCGCCATTGGTGGACTTCACCTCGAACACGCCGTCGCCGATCTCGAGGATCGAGATGTCGAACGTGCCGCCGCCAAGGTCGTAGACGGCGATGGTCTTGCCGTCCTTCTTGTCGAGGCCGTAGGCGAGCGCGGCAGCCGTGGGCTCGTTGATGATGCGCAGCACTTCAAGACCGGCAATCTTGCCGGCATCCTTGGTGGCCTGACGCTGGGCGTCGTTGAAATAGGCGGGAACGGTGATGACCGCCTTCTCGACCTTTTCGCCGAGATAGGATTCAGCGGTTTCCTTCATTTTCTGCAGCGTCATCGCCGAGATCTGCGAGGGCGAATAGGTCTTGCCATGCGCCTCGACCCAGGCATCGCCATTGTCAGCCTTGACGATCTTGTAGGGGACCAGCTTCTTGTCCTTCTCGACCGTGGGGTCGGAGAAGCGGCGGCCGATCAGGCGCTTGATTGCAAAAAGAGTGTTTTCCGGGTTGGTGACCGCCTGGCGCTTCGCCGGCTGGCCGACCAGACGCTCGTCCGAATCCGTGAAGGCCACGATGGACGGCGTGGTGCGTGCACCTTCCGCGTTCTCAATAACCTTGGCGTCCTTGCCGTCCATGACGGCGACGCAGGAATTGGTTGTTCCGAGGTCGATACCGATTACTTTAGCCATGTCTTCTCTCCGCAAAGCAGACTGTCAGGACCCATTCCGGCGTTCCAGATGACAGCCCCTGTTCACACGAATTTGCTGCGGCAGCATCTCTGGGCGAAACGCGCCGAACAGCTTCGGGGCGTATATAAGAACGCTATTTTTGCAACGCAAGGCGGGATTTGCCTCGATTTGGAACGAACCGGCCCTCGGTTCGGTAACGCGCATCTCCACCAGGCCCGCTCTCGGGTGCACCGGACATTCATATCGACATTTGAAACAAAGCCAATTTGCTTGCGCGCATAGGTTGTGTGAGTGCTTTTCGTCTGGGGGCAGACAGGTGTGGCATCGGCTCGGTGCCCGCAGGAGTGCCGATGCTCGCAGAAAGTCTCGTGTCTGGGGGATTGTACGTTTCTTCTTTGCTTCAGGCGATACCGGCGTGGGAGCCCGCCACCCTGTTCCCGACCGCCTCCAGCATGGTTGCGGACGTGAGAGACAAGGGTTCTCATTCGCAGCAGCGTTCGGCTTTCCGCGCAATGCTGCCGGCGCTCAGAAGGGAGGTCGAAATGACCTGCCTCTCCGCCGCCGTCTATCACGAAGCGCGGGGCGAGCCTCTGAGCGGACAGAGGGCAGTTGCAATGGTGATCGTGAACCGTGTTCGCTCGCCGTCGTTTCCCCACACCATCTGCGGCGTGGTGTTTCAGAATGCGCACAGGCCATACCGCTGCCAGTTCTCTTTCACATGCACCGGTATCGCTCTTCTCCCGAAGGAAAAGCGGCCATGGCGTCTTGCGCAGGAAATCGCCGTTTCCATGCAGAACTGCACGCCAGACTGTCGCGTCGAAGCCGGGTCAGAGGATCGCGGCCTGCACGCCGTGAGCGCTGCCACGCACTACCACGCCAGCTATGTTCGGCCTGGATGGGCACGACGTCTGCACAGGCTGGGGCGGATAGGCCGGCACATTTTCTTCACCACGAAGGGCGGGGATCAGGCCTGAGCGTGAGTGAGCTCTTAAACGACCTCCCAGCCATCATGGCCAGCAGCGCGATAGATGGCGTCGATCAGCTTCTGGTTCTTCATCGAATCCTCAAGCGTGAAGATCGGCGTTCTCTCGCCCCGCGCCGCCGCCACGATGGCTTCCGCCTGCAATCGGTATTGCCGCGCGCGAGGAAAGCGGTAGACGCTGGCGCTGTTGTGATCGGCGCTGAACATCGTCACCCGCGTGTCGCCGTAATCGGGTGTGTTGAAGGGTGCATTCACTTCGATGAAGCCCTTGTCGCCGTGGAACACCATGCTCTGGCGAAGCGCCATCTGTGTCGACACGTAGAAGCTCAGCTCGAAGGACCCGAAATCGGCCTTGGCGCTTGAATAGATGTCGGTGCCGAAGGTGGGATCGCGCTCCACTATGGCCTGGACGCGTTCGGGCTCCAGGCCGGTGGCAAAGCGCGTGGTCACCGTCGGATAGACGCCGATGTCGGGAAGACCGCCGCCGCCGAGCTCGGGCTTGTTGCGCATGTTGTCGGGATCGACATTGTGGTAGCAGAACACGCCCTGCACATGCCGCAACCGTCCGATCGCGCCCTCCGCGATCAGGTCGCGCACCTTGTGCCATTGCGGGTGGTAGGTGACCATGAAGGCTTCCGAGACGACGACATTGTTGCGGTCGCGTGCCTCGATGACGCGGGCGATGTCCTTGGCGTCGAGCGCCAGCGGCTTTTCCACCAGAACGTGCTTTCCGGCATCCGCGGCCTTGATGGCAAAGGCAACATGGTCGGAGGTCGGCAACGGAATATAGACGCCATCCACATCGGGCGAGGCGAGAAGCGCGTCATAGGAAGAAAACACATGCGGTACGCCAAAACGCGCTGCCACCGCTTCCGCCCGCGCGGCATCGCGGCTGGCGATCGCCGTCACGACGCCGTTTTCCGAATCCTGAATCTGCGGAATAACCTGCTCGCGACCAATCCTGGCCGTCGAAAGAACGCCCCAACGGAACATGCACTTTCCTCCTGTTTTGCGCAGGCAAACACATAGAGCATTTTGCAGTCAGGTGGAATCACCTGACGTCAGCACAAATGCGGGAAATGAGGGAAGGATTGAGCGGAGCAGCGTTTCTATGAAACGGTGATCCGCTCTATGCCGGGGATTGAAGACTGGCAAGGTTTCGCGCGCTATTTTGTTCTGCTAATGTTCTGGAAACCCCTTGGAGAGGCGCATGACAGCGGATGAACCCGTCCATCTCGTGGAAGATGCAGAAACCGGAGACCGGTTTCTGATCTATGATGGTGAAAAGGGCCTGCGGCTCGACATTCGCTATGAGGGCGAAACGCTCTGGATGACGCAGGAACAGATTGCGCGGCTTTTCGGGCGTGATATCTCGGTTATATCCCGGCACATTTCGAATGTGATTGCCGAGGGGGAATTGGACGAAGAGAGTTCTTTGCAAAAAATGCAAACAACTCGGGGACGTCCAGCCGTGATCTACAATCTCGACATGATCATTTCAGTCGGCTACCGCGTCTCCTCCGCGCAGGCGACCCTGTTCCGACGCTGGGCCACGGGAATTCTGGTTCAGTTTGCGCGCAGCGGCTTTGTGGTGGATTCAGCACGCCTCAAACAGGAGCGCGACCGCATCGCCGAATTGCGGGAGATCATCCGCGACATTCGCTCGGATGAGGCCAATGTCTATCGTGAACTGCAAGCCATCTGCGCTCTCTGTCAGGACTATGACGGCAGCACCGCCGGGGCGCAGAGCTTCTTCCAGAAAACGCAGGCCAAGCTGATCTATGCAGTTGTTTCGCAGACACCCTCGGAAGTGGTAATGGCACGCGCTGATCATCGCCTCGAGAATATGGGACTGCAAAGCTGGCCGGGCGACACGATCCGCAAGCGGGACGTGACCGTCTCCAAGAACTATCTTGCCGAGGCCGAAATCAGTGAACTCAACCGCCTGACCACCATCCTTCTGGATATCTTCGAGGATCAGGCCAAGCTGGGCCGATTGGTTGTCATGGAGGATGCGTCCCGTTTGCTCGACCAACAGCTCGAAAATCTTGGCCGGGCCGTCCTGCGATCGGGCGGCAGTGTGAGCGCGGATGCTGCAAAGGATCATGCGCGTGCGGAATTCAAGCGGTTTTCCGAACAACAAAAGATCGAGCGCCACAAAAAAGCGGACGAGCACATTGCTGCACTCGTCCGCGAAGCGAAACGGTTGCCGAAAGGGCGGCGCTGAACGGGCCTACCCCCGCAGTGTGCCGCCGGTCTGTTTGCCGACATTGGCGACGATGCGGCCGGCGATGGCTTCCAGTTCCTCATCCGTCAGCGTCTTGTCGCGCGGCTGGATCGAGACTTCGATGGCAACGGACTTCTTGTCGTCGCCAAGCGAGGCGCCCTCGAAAATGTCGAACACGCGCACACCGGTGACGAGCTTCTTGTCGGCTGCCGCCGCCGCCCGCTCGATGGTTGCCGCCTCGACAGACTTGTCGACCACAAAGGCGAAGTCGCGCCGCACGAGCTGGAAGGGCGAAAGGTCGAGGCGCGGCTTGGTGCGTGTCGCCTTGGCCTTTGGTTCGGGGATCGCGTCGAGGAACACCTCGAAACCGCAGATCGGCCCTTCGGCATCCAGCGCCTCCAGCGTGCGCGGGTGGATTTCGCCAAACGTGGCGAGCACGATCTTCGGCCCAAGACGGATCGTTCCCGAGCGACCGGGATGATACCAGTCCGGGCCGCCGGCCACGATCTGCAGCTTGTCCACCGGAGCGCCGGCCGCCTCAAGAGCTGCCAGTGCATCGGCCTTGGCATCGAACACGCCGACGGAGGCGCTGTTGCCAGACCAATGCCGCCCGGCACCGTCCATTGTCGCCGTGCCGCGCCGAATGCCGCCGGCCACGCGGCGCTGGCCTTCATAGCTGTCGTTCTCATAGGTGCTCGACACCTCGAACAACGCCACATCGGCATAGCCACGCGCGGCGTTGCGCTGGGCGGCTGCGATAAGGCCCGGCAGCAATGAGGGGCGCATGTCCGACATGGAAGCGGCAATGGGGTTGGACAGCTTCAGCGAGGCATCGCCGCCGCCGAAGAGCTTTGCCTGGGCCTCGTCGATAAAGGTCCAGGTCACCGCCTCCATCATGCCGCGCACGGCGAGCGCCCGCCGCGCCTGGCGGGTGCGGTTTTGCAGAACGGTCAGAATCTGGCCGTTGACTGCCCCATGAGAGGGCAGGGGGGCGGGCGCGATCTCGTTCACACCGTGAATGCGCATCACCTCCTCCACCAGATCGGCCTTGCCGTCGATGTCCGGCCGCCAGGATGGCACGGACACGTCCAGCACATCGCCATCGCCGGTGGAGGCGAAGCCGAGGCGGTTGAGAATGTCCCTGCTCTCGGCGCTCGACACGTCGAGACCGGTCAGGCGCTTCACCTCGCTCACCGGGAAGGTGATGCTGCGGGGCTCATAGCCTTTGTATCCAACCACGCGGCTTTCCGTCGGCTCGCCGCCGCACAGGTCGAGAACGAGCTGCGTGGCAAGCTCCAGGCCGGGTTCCATCATCTCCGGGTCCGCGCCGCGCTCGAAGCGGTAGCGCGCATCGGTGATGATGCCGAGATCGCGGCCCGTGCGGGCGATGTTCATCGCGTCCCAGAGGGCGGATTCGATCAGCACATCCGTGGTGTTCTCATCACAGCCCGAATGCTCGCCACCCATGATGCCGGCAATGGATTCCACGCCGTTTTCGTCGGCAATGACGCACATTTCCGGCGTCAGCCTGTATTCGCGCTCGTCCAGCGCCAGCACGGTCTCGCCTTCTTTCGCGCGGCGCACGGTGAGGTTTCCCTTCACCTTGGCGGCATCGAAGACATGGAGCGGGCGACCCCGATCGAAGGTCACATAGTTGGTGATGTCGACCAGCGCATTGATCGGGCGCAGGCCGATGGCCGTCAGGCGCTGCTGCATCCATTTGGGCGAGGGGCCGTTCTTCACACCGCGCACGAGCCGCAGCGCGAAGCCGGGGCAAAGCTCCGGCGCTTCGATGGTCAGGTCGACAGGGCATGCGCCCTTGCCCGCCACTGGGGCGATGGGTGCATTTTTCAGGGTGCCAAGGCCCGTCGCCGCAAGATCGCGCGCAATGCCGTGGACACCGGTACAGTCTGGCCGGTTCGGCGTCAGGCCGATCTCGATCACCGGATCGTCGAGCTTCGCCCAGCTCGCGAAGGAGGTGCCGACAGGGGCGTCTTCGGGCAGGTCGATGATGCCGTCATGCTCCTCCGACATCTGCAATTCGCGTTCCGAGCACATCATGCCGTGGCTTTCCACCCCGCGGATCTTGCCGACCGAGAGTGTGACGTCGATGCCGGGGACATAGGTGCCGGGTGCGGCAAAGGCGCCGACGAGACCGGCACGCGCATTGGGCGCACCGCACACCACCTGCACCGGCTTGCCGTCGCCCGTGTCGACGGAAAGCACCCGCAGCCGGTCGGCATCGGGATGCTGCTCGGCGGTCAGAACTTTCGCGATAACGAAGGGCGTGAGCGAAGCCTTGTCGTCCACCTCTTCGACCTCAAGGCCGATCATGGTGAGCTTTTCGACGATCTCGTCGAGCGTGGCATCGGTCTCAAGGTGCTCCTTGAGCCAGGAGAGCGTGAATTTCATGGCATCATTCCTTCGGGTCTTGCCGTTCCAGGATTTTCACCAGCCGGAACCGCTCGCAAACCAGTTTCATATCGGGGCTGAAGCCGCCATTTCGCTGGAAATAGGCTTCATGTCCCTCGCGCCAGCATGTCAGCGAGAGGTCTCCCTCGCCTTCGGCGCGTGCAAAATCTTCGTCCACTTCGTCAAAGCGGCGAATGGTAACCTCTACCGTCTCTATGACGGCGGCAGGGCGTCCCTTGCCGTCAAGGACGATATCCTGCCGCCCAACCTGCGGCATCGGTTCGCCGCCGGTCTCGAAGTCGTTCAAGGCTCCGCAGGTCGCTGTTTTTCGCCCGGCAAGCACCAGCTCCAGCAGTTCATCTGCCAGTGCCGGGCTGTCGCCGAACGCGAAACGAACCGCCTCGCCATGGCTATCGGGCGAAGTCATCAGACGCTCAATCCGCCGAAAAGCGTCGGCAGGTCCAGCGGGCGGAAGCCGTAATGCTCGATCCAGCGCACATCGGCGTCGAAATAGTCGCGCAGGTCCGGCATGCCGTATTTCAGCGTGGCGATGCGGTCGATGCCCATGCCCCAGGCAAAACCCTGATACTCGTCCGGGTCGAGGTTGCAGGCGCGCAGCACATTGGGGTGCACCATGCCGCAACCAAGAATCTCCATCCAGTCATTGCCCTCGCCAAAGCGCACTTCGCCCGGCTGCGAGCGGTCGCACTGGATGTCCACTTCCAGGCTCGGCTCGGTGAAGGGAAAGAAGGACGGGCGGAAGCGCATGTTGAGCTGCGGCACTTCGAAGAACGCCTTGCAGAACTCCTGCAGCACCCACTTCATGTTGGCGACATTGGCCGTCCTGTCGATCACCAGCCCTTCGAGCTGGTGGAACATGGGCGAGTGGGTCGCGTCCGAATCCTGACGATAGGTCTTGCCGGGAATGACGATGCGGATCGGCGGTTCCTGCGTCTCCATCGTGTGGATCTGCACCGGCGAAGTGTGCGTGCGCAGGAGCTTGCGCTCGCCCTTCTCATCCGGCGGGAAGAAGAAGGTGTCGTGCATCTCGCGGGCCGGGTGACCTTCGGGGAAATTCAGCGCCGTGAAATTGTAATAGTCGGTCTCGATGTCCGGCCCTTCGGCGATGGAAAAACCCATGTCTGCGAAGATCGCCGTGATCTCGTCGATCACCTGGCTGATCGGGTGGATGCGGCCGCGCTCGGCGGGTGCCCGACGCACCGGCAGGGTGACATCCACCTTCTCGCGCTCGAGCCGTGCGTCGATGGCGGCATTGCGTAGCGCGTCGCGCCGTTCAGTCAGCGCTTCGGTGACGCGCGCCTTCAGCCCGTTGATCGCGGGGCCCATCACCTGCCGCTCTTCCGGTGACATGGAGCCGAGCGTCTTCAGCATCTGCGAGACCGAGCCCTTCTTGCCGAGCGTGGCGACGCGCACTGCCTCGATCTCCTGCTCGTCGGCGGCCGTGGCGATCTGCCCGGCGATGGTCTTTTCCAGTTCCTCGAGTTCGCTCATGCCTCGTAGCCCTTTTTGGGTTTGATGTCGTGCTGGCTCATTTCTGCGGGCGTGGCCGCCGCGTTGCCGAGAGCCGTTTTCAAAAACCGTGTTGCTTTCAACACGCGCTTGCCGTCGCTGCCAAGCCCCCAGTGCTCGATTGCGCCGAGAAGGGGGATGAGCGGCGCGAAAAATCGGATGATCCGCCGCAGTTCTTCCGCCACCAGCCGCGGCGGCTCGGCGAAATAGGCATCGAATGCACTTTGCGGCGTGTCGGGCCGCTTCGCCTGCATGCAGATCTGCAGGAAAAGAAGCCACACATCGCGCGCCTGCGCCGTCGCCAGCGGCATGGCGGCTTCGGGCTCTTCTTCGAAGTCGACAAAGCCCCAGCGGCCGTCACTGGTGATGAACATGTCGCGCGGGTGCGGCCTGCCATGGCACAGGCCAAGGCCATGTGCCCTGCGCAACGCCTCCGCTGCTTGCACCAGAAGCCCGTCATGGGCGCCGTCCTCGCCATGGCGCGCGAGCATGTCGAGCTCGCTCTGGGCGATGGGCGCGACATTCGACAGAACCAGAACCCGGTCGTTGCGGAAAAGCAGTTTCGCCGTCGGCAGCCCTGCCTCGCGGAAGGCATCGAGCTTGCGTACTTCACGCTCGATGGCGGACGCGGTGTTCGTGCTGGGGGAGGCGCGCAGGAAGGCGGCCGGCATCAGCGGCGTCATTGCCCCGTGAAGCCATTTGGCCAAGGGCTGCCGCTCCACGTCATAGCGTTTGATCCAGACGGTATGTCCGTCCAGCACGGTTGACGAAACGCGCTGATGCTCACCGGTGATGAGCAGGCGCAGGAGCTCCGCCGTCGCCGCTGGCGAAAGTACGTCCTTTTCGCTTCTCGTTTCGTTGTCCATGGTCATCATCACAAAGAAAAACCCGCGCCAGCCCTGCCAGCGCGGGTTTCCCGAACGAAATTTGATTGCTTCGGGAAGCGCCAGCCTTAAGCGACAGCGCTTTCAAAAGCATTCGGGGTGGTGTCCTTGAGGTACACGAGCGCATCCTTGGACTTCTTCACCAGAGCGGCGAAGGCCTGCGGCTCATGCACGGCCATGTCGGCCAGCACCTTGCGGTCGATCTCGATGCCGGCCTTGTTGAGGCCGTCGATGAAGCGGCCATAGGTCAGGCCGTGTTCGCGTGCGCCGGCGTTGATGCGCTGGATCCACAGAGCGCGGAAATTGCGCTTGCGGGCCTTGCGATCACGGTAGGCGTACTGCAACGACTTTTCGACCGCCTGCTTGGCGATGCGAATGGTGTTCTTGCGACGGCCGTAGAAACCCTTGGCGGCTTTCATGACCTTCTTGTGCTTGGCGTGGGCGGTAACGCCCCTCTTTACGCGTGCCATGACATGATCTCCTTAAATCTGTTCCGGGTTCCTGCGATCACAGGCCGTAGGGCATGAACTTCTTCACGATCTTCGTATCGGGATCGGAAAGAACCATCGTGCCGCGGGCATCGCGGATGAACTTGTTGGAACGCTTGATCATGCCGTGGCGCTTGCCAGCGGCTGCGACTTTCACCTTGCCGGTGGCGGTTACCTTGAACCGCTTCTTGACAGAAGACTTCGTCTTCATCTTGGGCATTTTGCTTCTCCGTTCTATCGCCTGCTCCGGCCTGCGGAAAAAGCGCGCCGGGTGGCGTCGGCTTCCCACAGTGTCGCGCATGCGCATTTCAGCATTAAGGACCGCCACGGCATGCCCTGCCGGCCGGTCCAGGAACGCGGCCTTATAGCGGCGGCGGGCCGTTTGCGCAACTCCTGATTTGACCGCGTGGCGGCGCCGGCTCAGTAGAGACGGAACAGAATGGGCAGCAGTCCGAGATCCTGAACATACTCGACCAGCTCGAAGGCCGGCATGGCCAGGAAGAAGATCAGCCCGTCCCGAAGCGTGCCATAAAGCCGCTCAGGCAGAATGGTCAGCGTCTTTGGATCGTGGAAGAGCTTCGGGTTCGGGATGAAGGCCGGCACGCGCGCCAGGTACGCGTCATAGGCCTCGCCGAAGGTTTCGCGCAGGTGGTGTTCTTCCCGGCGCGTGGTGATGCTGAGAATAAAGGCTGCCAGAACGCCGCAGATCGCCGCAACCACCATGCTCCCGGTCTGGGCACCTACCCCCATCGCCCCTATCGTAGAAAAGAGGTAGAGCGGGTTTCGGGTTATGGAATAGGGGCCGTCCTGCACGAGTTCTGCTGCCTTGCGCCCGCCAATATAAAGCGTGCACCAGAGCCTGCCCGCGATGGCGATGCCGATCAGGCCGAGCCCCGCAATCTCGATGATTTCCTCGATATCGATGCCGAGAGGCTGATAGTGCGCCCAGCCCGAGTGGAAGAAGAGAACGAAGCCACAAAGCAGCGCCGCGATAAGCCAGAAACTCGCGATGCGCAGGCGCTGGAATTGCCCCAGCGCAATTTGATGGATCGACATTCTCATATCCCCCGATGATGGTTTGCCACAGCGCCATGCATGCTCTTGGGCGCACGGGGCACAATGCGTAGGGACAGAATGCGGCGCATTTGCGAAAGAAAAAGCCGGAGCGAGCCCCGGCTTGTTGTCGTGTTGGTGTGCGTCTTTACGGGCGCAGTGCCAATCAGGTCGTGCGCGGCGCCAGAACCATCATCATCTGGCGGCCTTCGAGCTTCGGCTCGGCTTCCACCTTGGCAATTGGCTCGACCTCTTCCTTGACCCGGTTGAGGAGCTGCATGCCGAGTTCCATATGCGCCATTTCGCGGCCGCGGAAACGCAGCGTCAGCTTGACCTTGTCGCCAGCCTCGAAGAAGCGGCGCACGGCCTTCATCTTCACCTCATAGTCATGGGTGTCGATGTTCGGACGCATCTTGATCTCCTTGATCTCGATGGTCTTCTGCTTCTTGCGCGCCTCGGCAGCCTTCTTCTGGCTCTGATACTTCATCTTGCCAAGATCGGTGATCTTGCACACGGGCGGCTTGGCGTTGGACGCCACCTCGACCAGGTCAAGGCCGGCTTCCTCGGCAAGACGCAGGGCATCTTCCGTGTCGAGAACGCCACGGTTGTTGCCTTCGTCGTCGATGAGCTGAATCTGGGGAACCCGGATGTCGCGGTTTGCGCGCGGGCCTTCTACTTTCTGAGGCGGCGCTTTGAATGGTCTGCGAATGGTCGTGATCTCCTCGAATTGTTAAATCACTGGTTACGGCATTGTCTTCAGGCCGAGGCGTATGTCGTCTCGGCAGGCGAAGTGTCAATAGCATATAAGGGCAAAAGAATCACGTTTCTCGTTTTGCCTGAATGGGAATGCGTGTGATCGATGGTTGGTTCCGGCATGGGAGACAGTAGATGAGTGAGGGCAGGGCGAGCTTTCTGACGATTGGCGATACGCAGATCGCATACCGGCGTCGGGAGGGCCGCGCACCGGGCGTCGTCTGGCTGGGCGGCTACAAGTCCGACATGCTCGGCACCAAAGCCGAGGCGCTGGACGGCTGGGCCGCTGAGAAGGGGCACGCCTTCCTGCGGCACGACTATTCCGGTCACGGTGAATCCGGCGGTGCATTCACGGATGGCACGATCTCGCTATGGCTGGAGCAAAGCCTCGGTGTCTTCCGGGCTTTCACGAATGGGCCGCAGATCCTCGTCGGATCTTCCATGGGCGCGTGGATCGCGCTGCGCATGGCGCAGGAACTGCACCGGGCGGGTGAGGGCGGCCGTCTCGCCGGCCTTCTGCTTCTGGCTCCCGCTCCCGATTTCACCAGCGAACTGGTCGAGCCCAAACTGTCTGACGCAAATCGGCGGGAGCTTGAGGAGAAGGGCTATATGGAAGAACCTTCCGAATATTCCGACGAGCCCTACATCTATACGCGCGCGCTGTTTGAAGACGGAAAGCGCAATCTGGTGCTCAATGGCATTCTCGATACCCACTGCCCGGTCCATATCCTTCAGGGCAAGGCCGATCCCGACGTCCCCTTCACCCATGCCATGCGGCTGACCGAGCATCTGCCGGCAGACGACGTCACACTGTCGCTCATTGGCGACGGCGACCACCGGCTTTCCAGACCGCAGGACATAGCCCTGATCCTGCGGTCACTGGAAGGTTTGATGGACCGCGTCGTTTAGCCCGGTTGCCGGGGTGTCGCAGAATTCCGCAAATAAATAACGAAAAAACAATGGTTTGCGCGATTCTCGTTTATCAATTCCTTGAATCTGGGAAAACAGCCCCCATCTCGAAATCATGCAGCTTCCCGGGGGTTGCATGCTCAAGGAAAGGAACGGGTGAACATGACAAATTCTGCGCTTATCCGTCCCGCCTGGACGCCTGCGACGATTGCTCTGATGGTGGTGGGTTTCATGGTGTTCTGGCCGCTCGGCCTCGCCATGCTCGCCTACATTCTATGGGGTGACCGGCTCGGGGAGTTCAAGAAGGACGTGAACCGAAAAACCGATGAAGTTTTCGCCGGCTGCCGGCGTGCATCAAAACGTCATGCGTTTACAGGCAACGTTGCCTTTGACGACTGGCGCACAAAGGAGCTTGAGCGCCTCGCCGAGGAACGCCGCAAGCTCGACGAGATGCGCGACGAGTTCGACGATTATATGCGCGAGCTGCGCCGGGCCAAGGATCAGGAAGAGTTCGATCGTTTCATGAACGAACGCAACAAGGGTCGCAAATCGGGCCGCGGCAAGTCCGTCCCGGATGTGACCGACGAGGCCTGATCCGGTGGACAACAGGTAAACGGTTGAAACGGCATCTCATTGAGGTGCCGTTTTCTTTGCGCGTTTTTCTCCACGAATCGCTTATTCTTTCCCAATGGCGCTTGGTTTCCTCAACAAGATGATCGGGCTGAAAGTGGCGGCTCCCCCGGCCGAGCGCATACACCGCGTTGCCGGGCGGGAACTGCCGCTGCGCATTGTCGAAAATGCCAGAGCAAGGCGTCTCACCCTGCGCATCGAGCCAGGTGGGCGTGGGCTTCGCGTCACCGTGCCGCCGGGCCTCTCCCGCTCCCGCGAGGTTGAAGAGTTTCTTGACCGCCACACCGGCTGGCTTGAGGAAAAGCTGAAAAAACTTCCTGAGCGTCCTCTGGTCCGGCCGGGCATCAAGATCCCTGTGCGCGGCGTGCCGCATCTCATCGTGCACGATCCTGCGGGTCGGGGTGCCGCGCGGCTTGTTGTGCAGGAGGGTGCCCCTGTGCTCATTGTACCGGGTGATGGGGAACGCCTGCCGCGCCGGGTCGCCGATCTCCTGAAGCGCGAGGCCAAGCGCGACATCGAGGCGCTGGTGGCAAAGCATACCGCATCAATCGGCAAACGCGCCCGCGCCATCCGCTTCCGCGATACGAAGAGCCGCTGGGGGTCATGCACCTCCGACGGCGCTCTCTCCTTCTCCTGGCGCATCATGATGGCCCCGCCGCTGGTGATCGATTATCTGGTCGCTCATGAGGTCGCGCATCTGAAAGAGATGAACCACGGCGCGCGCTTCTGGAAACTCTGCCGTGAGCTCTGCCCTGAAACCGATCGCTGCAGGGACTGGCTGAAGCGCAACGGCACGGCTTTGCAGGCCATCGGGTTTGAGTGACGGGCGGGCTGTGCCGAGTCTGTCTCTGAGGGCAGGTTTGCCTGATTGCTGTTGAGATGCCAGTGCCAGGCGCCCTCGCCCTTCGACAAGCTCAGGATGAGGGCTGTTGAGATACTGGCGTGTTTCTTCAGTCATTTTGTGCGGCTACGCTGAAGTAGCCCTCATCCTGAGCCTGTCGAAGGGCGAGGGCGCCTGGCGCGACCGCCTCCAGCCTCGACTCCGCCGCCATTTCGTGCGACTTCCCTGTTATGACACTCGACGTGAAAATTTGCGGCCTGAAAACCGGCGATGCCATTGCAGCAGCACTCGATGGCGGGGCGAGCCATATCGGCTTTATTTTCTTCGAGAAAAGCCCTCGCCATGTGGAGGCCGATACGGCTGCAAGCCTGCGAAAAGCAGCGCTTGGCCGCGCACAGGCTGTTGCCGTCACGGTGAATGCCGATGATGCGGGACTGGATGCCATCGTGAAGACGGTCAGACCAGACATGCTGCAGCTTCATGGCGGCGAAAGCCCGGAGCGTGTCGCCGAGGTGAAAGCGCGCTACGGTCTGCCGGTGATGAAGGCGTTCGCCATCCGCGAGGCGACCGATCTGGAGCGGATCGGGTCCTATCGCGGCATCGCCGACCGGTTCCTTTTCGATGCCAAGCCGCCGAAAGGATCCGAGCTTCCCGGCGGCAATGGTGTGTCCTTCGACTGGCAGCTTCTGGCGGGCCTTGACGATACTGTCGATTACATGCTTTCCGGTGGCCTGAATGCGGCCAATATCGGTGCGGCTCTGAAAGCCGTGTCGCCGCGCGGAATAGACATTTCGTCTGGCGTTGAAAGCGCGCCCGGCGAGAAAGATCCGGAACTGATACGCGCGCTCTTCGCCGCCGTCCGGCTGGCGCTTGAAACCGACACGGCTCCGGCATGAGGAGAACGCCTTGAACAAACCGGCAGAACCCAATTCCTTCCGGATCGGCCCTGACGATGAGGGCATGTTCGGCATCTTCGGCGGCCGGTTTGTGGCCGAGACGCTGATGCCGCTGATCCTCGATCTGGAAAAACACTGGAACGAGGCCAAGGACGATCCGGCGTTTCGCGCCGAGCTCGAATATCTCGGCCGTCACTACACGGGCCGTCCCTCGCCGCTTTATTTCGCAGAACGCCTGACCGAGCATCTGGGCGGCGCGAAGATCTACTTCAAGCGCGAAGACCTGAACCACACCGGCTCGCACAAGATCAACAACTGCCTCGGCCAGATCCTGCTCGCCAAGCGCATGGGCAAGACCCGCATCATCGCCGAGACCGGCGCCGGCCAGCATGGCGTGGCGTCGGCCACCGTGGCCGCCCGCTTCGGCCTGCCCTGCGTGGTCTATATGGGCGCGACCGATGTGGAGCGGCAGAAGCCGAACGTCTTCCGCATGCATCTTCTGGGCGCCGAGGTGAAGCCGGTTTCTTCGGGTCATGGCACGCTGAAAGACGCCATGAACGAGGCGCTGCGCGACTGGGTGACGAATGTTGAAGACACCTATTACCTGATCGGCACGGCGGCAGGCCCGCATCCCTATCCCGAACTGGTGCGCGACCTGCAGTCGGTGATCGGCACGGAAGCGCGCGAGCAGATCCAGGAACTGGAAGGCCGGCTGCCCGATGCCATTGTGGCGGCGGTGGGCGGCGGCTCGAACGCCATCGGCCTGTTCCATCCCTTCCTCGATGACCGTCAGGTGGAAATCCACGGCGTCGAGGCTGGCGGGCATGGGCTTGCGGGTGACGAGCACTGCGCTTCCATGACGGCTGGCCGTCCGGGCGTGTTGCATGGCAACCGCACCTATCTTCTGCAGAACGACGACGGTCAGATCCTCGACGGGCATTCGGTGTCGGCGGGGCTGGACTATCCGGGCGTCGGGCCGGAGCACAGCTGGCTGAAGGATACGGGCCGTGTGATCTACTCGCCCATTCTGGACGATGAGGCGATCGAGGCGTTCCAGATGACGACGCGTCTTGAGGGCATCATCCCGGCGCTGGAATCGGCCCATGCGATTGCCCATGCGATCAAGCTGGCGCCGACCATGGGCAGGGACCAGATCATGATCGTCAATTTCTCCGGTCGCGGAGACAAGGACGTGCATACCGTTGGAAAGATGCTCGGCATGGAGATGTAAGCATGTTCGAAATCTATCGCTCCAAGCAAAACCTGCACCACTACGTGGCCATTCGCCAGGACGACGATAGGGAAAATCCGAAGGGGATAAGGGCAAGCCAGAACCTTGCTTTCCTGACCCATGTGGCCGATGACGGCGCGCCGCGCATCGCCTTCGATCCTGAAGAGGCGAAAAGCCGGATCGCGCGCGATGGCTTCTATGCCTTCGCCGTTACCATTGAAATCCGCGAACACGCTGAGGGATAAGCTGCTCGCATTGCATTGCCGCGTTCGTGATCGAGCGTAGAGGCCGCTGCAACCGCAAGGACTGCAAGACGGCGTGGGGGCGCCGCGCTGGACGTACGAGGACCCGAAACCATCATGACCACCCGCATCGACCGCCGCTTCGCGCGGCTGAAGGAAGAGAACCGCCCCGCGCTCGTGACCTATTTCATGGGCGGGGATCCGGACTATGAGACCGCCCTGTCGATCATGAAGGCGCTGCCTGCGGCGGGCAGCGACGTGATCGAGCTGGGCATGCCCTTCTCCGACCCCATGGCCGATGGCCCCGCCATCCAGGCCGCCGGCCTGCGCGCGCTCAAAAGCGGGCAGACGCTGGCGAAAACGCTCCAGATGGCGCGCGACTTCCGTAAGGATGACGACGACACGCCCATCGTGATGATGGGCTATTACAACCCGATCTACATCTATGGCGTGGACCGCTTCCTCTCCGATGCGAAGGAAGCGGGCATTGACGGGCTCATCATCGTCGACCTGCCGCCGGAGATGGATCAGGAGCTTTGCGTTCCGGCCATCAAAGCGGGGCTGAACTTCATTCGCCTTGCAACGCCGACGACGGACGAAGCGCGGCTACCGAAGGTGCTGGAGAACACGTCGGGCTTTGTCTATTACGTGTCGATGACGGGTGTGACGGGCTCGGCCCTACCGGACACGAACAATGTTTCAGCGGCGGTCTCGCGCATCAAGGAACACACGGACCTGCCGATCTGCGTCGGGTTCGGGGTGAAGACGGCGCGCCAGGCGCGGGCGATTGGCGAGGCGGCAGACGGCGTTGTCGTCGGCAGCGCCATCGTGGCGACCATCGCGCAGTGCTACGACGCGAACGGCAAGCGCATCGAAGACCCCGCCGAGGCCGTGGCCACCCTGGTAAAGGGGCTGGCGGATGGGGTGCGCCAGGCGCGCCTTGCTGCTGCCCGATAATTGGCGCATCTTCGGAATGCGGAAAAATAGAAGGCATATGGAATGAACTGGATCACCAGCTATGTGAGGCCGAAGATCAACTCGATGCTCGGTCGCCGGGACATGCCGGAGAACCTCTGGATCAAGGATCCCGAGACCGGCGAGATGGTCTTTCACAAGGATCTGGAAGACAATCTCTGGGTCATTCCCTCTTCCGGTCATCACATGAAGATTTCCGCCCGCGAGCGGTTGAAAAGCTTCTTCGACGGTGGCGAATACGAGGCGCTGGAAAGCCCGAAGGTCGTCACCGACCCGCTGAAATTCCGCGACGAGCGCCGGTATACCGAGCGCCTGCGCGATGCGAAGGCCAAGACCAGTATGGAAGATGCCGTGCTGAGCGGCGTTGGCCGTGTTCAGGGGCTGGAGCTGCTTGCCACGGTTCAGGATTTCGCCTTCATGGGCGGCTCGCTCGGCATGGCCGCCGGCGAGGCCATCGTTCGCGCTTTCGAGACGGCGGTCGAGCGCAGGCTCCCGCTGGTGCTCTATGCGGCCTCGGGCGGCGCGCGCATGCAGGAAGGTATCCTCTCGCTGATGCAGCTGCCGCGCACCACGGTCGCGCTCGACCGGCTGAAGGAGGCGGGCCTGCCCTACATCGTCGTGCTCACCAACCCCACGACCGGTGGCGTGACGGCGTCCTACGCCATGCTGGGCGATGTCCACATCGCCGAGCCCGGTGCGCTGATCGGCTTCGCCGGCCCCCGCGTGATCGAGCAGACCATCCGCGAGAAGCTGCCAGAGGGTTTCCAGCGCGCCGAATACCTGCGCGACCACGGCATGGTCGACATGGTCGTTTCGCGTCTGGAGATGAAGGAAACCATCGCGCGGCTGCTGAAAATCCTCCTGAAGGAAAAGGCTGACGCCGCGCCCGAAATGGTGGAAGACGGAGTGTCGGACGACACCGAAACGGCGCCGGTGCCCGTCGAGGCTGCGGAAGCCCCAGCAGAACAGCCGAAGGCATGAGCGCTTAAAAGTTTGCCGGCTGAAAACCCCACCCTTCGGGCAGGATCCTGATGACCACTCTCTCCGCCGAGCGGGAAATCGAGCGTCTTCTGTCGCTCCATCCCAAGGGCTTCGACCTTTCGCTTGAGCGCATCACGCGCCTGCTCGAGCGGCTGGGCAATCCGCATCTGAACATGCCGCCGGTCATCCATGTGGCGGGCACGAACGGCAAGGGCTCGGCCACGGCTTTCGCGCGCGCCGTGCTGGAGGCGTCGGGCCGCATCGTCCACGTCCACACCTCGCCGCATCTGGTCAACTGGCACGAGCGCTACCGGCTGGGTGCGGAAGGCGGCGGAAAACTGGTTGAGGATGCCGTTCTGGCCGATGCCGTGGCGCGGGTGGCCGAGGCGAATGCAGGTGAAAAGATCACCGTCTTCGAGATATTGACGGCGGTGATGTTCGTGCTCTTCTCCGAGCATCCGGCGGATGCCGCGATTGTCGAGGTCGGGCTTGGCGGCCGTTTCGACGCCACCAATGTCATACCCCGTCCTGCCGCCAGCCTGATCATGCCGATTTCGCTCGACCACGAAGCCTATCTCGGCGACCGTGTGGAGCTGATTGCTGTCGAGAAGGCCGGCATCATCAAACGGGGTTGTCCTGTTGTGGTTGGCCAGCAGCCGTTCGATGCGGCGCGCGAGGTGCTTGTCGACACGGCGGAACGACTGGCCTGCCCGCTCACCGTCTATGGCGAGGATTTCCTGGCGTTCGAGGAAAACGGGCGCATGATCTATCAGGACAATGACGGCCTGTTCGACATGTCGCTGCCACAGCTTGCGGGCCGGCATCAGATCGCCAATGCGGCGGCGGCCATCGCCACCGTCAAGGCGGCGGGTTTTCCTGTTGGCCTGCGTTCGGCCGAGGCGGCGATGGAGCGCGTTGTCTGGCCCGGCCGTCTGCAGCGCCTGCCAAAGGGGGCGCTTTCCGAACTTGGGCCCGAAGGGGCGGAAATCTGGATCGATGGCGGCCACAATCCCGGCGCCGGCGAAGCAATCGCCGAAGCGCTGGCTTCGGAGGAAGACCGCTCGCCGCGCCCGCTTTTCCTGATCGCCGGCATGATCAACACCAAGGACCAGGCCGGTTATTTCCGTGCCTTCGAGGGCATGGCCCGCCATGTCTACACGGTTCCGGTGGAAGCGAGCGATGCCGGTGTGCCCAATGCAGAGTTGGCGGCGCGCGCCATGGAAGCGGGGCTTTCGGCCGAGCCGGTTCATTCGGTCGCCAATGCGCTGAAGCTTCTGCGCGATACGCTGGATGCCGGCCGCGACGGCACCGAACCCCCGCCCCGCATCCTGATCTGCGGTTCGCTCTATCTGATCGGCGCGGTTCTTGCCGAAAACGGCACCCCGCCGCGCTGAAGAAGCCTCATGAACGTCCATGCCGCCTTCGCCATGCCAGAAGGCGGTGAAGGACGGGTCGAGGCGCTCGCCCCACTGGCGCGCGGCTAACAATATCTGCACATCGTCGCTTTCGAATGCCAGTCTGGCAGTCGTTAGAGCCCATCCCCGTCGATGCGGCCGGCCAGCGTGACTGGCGCAGGCATCACCGGCACGCGGCCATTGATCGCGATCTTCATTTCGTGTCCGTCAGCAGGTTTCATTTGCCGCGCACTATGATACGAAATGAAATTGGAATAGGATTCCAAAAACGGAGGAGGAGCATTTTGAGCGTGACCCGGTGGGAGGATGACGCGTCGGTCTGGACCGGCCCGTCCTATGTGGATCAGAGAATCGCCTATCACCCCGATGTCGGTTCGGCCCCGGTCGCGGGGCGCATCATCACCTGTGTCGATGTGGTTGACTGGGATGGCGACGGCGGTCGCGATCTGCTTCTGTCCAGCTGGGACACATGCTATGAGGGCCGCGTCTTTCTCTATCCACAGATCGGCACGAAACCGGACGGCACGCCGCTGCTGGGCCGCGAACGGATTATCGAGGGTGTCCGTGGCTATGTCACCGCCGTGCGCGATGGCGACCGCTTCCACCTCCTCTCCGTGTCGCGGATGCGCCGGCAGATTTACCTGTTCCCCAACATTGGCACCGCTCGCGAACCGCGCTTCGGCGATCCGGTGGTGCTTGACCTTGAGGCAGACTGGGTCAAGGGCAACGAATATTTCCATATGGCCCGCTTCCACGACATCGACGGTGACGGCGTTCCCGAGCTCGTTGTCGGCACAGATTCATGGGACGATTACTGGCCGAACGGCCTGGAATGGAACGATATCGGTTATCGCGCCTATGATGCAGCGGGCCGGTGGCTTGGCGGACCGCTGCGCGGTTTCCTCTATGCTTTCAAGAACACGGGAACACTGAGCGCACCGGAGCTCGGCCGCGGAAGACCGGTTCTTGGGGGCGAAACCCCGCTGGAAGTCTATGGTCAATGCGCGCCGGCCTTCGGAGATTTTGCCGGCGGCGGGCGTGATGCCGTGGTTTGCGGTGAGTTCTGGAACATCCTGCACTTCGCACGCCAGACCGGGCCGTTCGCCTTCGAGCAGCCGAGGCTGGTTGCCGATGCCGCCGGCGCCCCGGTGCTTCTGGATCAGTGCATTCACCTGCCCTGCGCCGTCGACTGGGACGGCGACGGGCGGCTCGATATTCTGGTCGGTGCTGAGGACGGCTATGTGACATTCCTCCGCAACACGGGCACCGGTCCTGATGGGCAGCCGGCTTTTGAGAAGATCGGACGCGTGGAAGGCGTTGAACCTTCGATACATGCCGGCGTCCTGCCCTCGCCCGCCGCACACGATTTTTCCGGTAATGGCCTGCCCGACCTCGTGGTCGGCAACAGCACGGGTGAGCTTCTGTTCTACGAGAACCTTGGCCCCCGGGAGGCACCGGGGCTTGCACGGGAAGTCATGATCGAGGCGGGCGGAAAACCCGTGCGCATAGCCGCCGGGCTGACGGGCTCCATTCAGGGGCCATCGGAAAAAATGTTCGGCTATTCCTGTCCTGCGATCGCCGACTGGGATGGCGACGGCCTTCCCGACCTTCTCGTCAGCGACGTCAACGGCCACCATAATTTCTACCGTAATGACGGGGGAACGGTGCCGCCCCGTTTTGAAGCGCCGCGCCCGCTGACATGGCAGGGCAGGCCGCTGAAGACGGTTTGGCGGGTGCGTCCTGCTGTGATCGACTGGCTGGGCAGCGGCCAGCTCCATTATCTCGCACTGGACGAAGATGGGGTGTTGTCGGATTTCCGCCGTGCGTCAGACACCGAGCTTGCCGACAAGCGGCATCTTCGATGGGAAGACGGCTCGAAAATGCGTTTCACCCAGGATGTCGGTGGCGGTCGCGGACGGGTGAAACTCTGCGCGGTGGACTGGACCGGCGATGGCCGGATCGATCTCGTTATCGGTACGCATGCGCGCGCCTCCGTGCCGCCCGGCCCCACCGGCCAGCCGCGCAACACGACCGGCCAGGCCGGTATCTTCCTGCTCGAAAACATCGGCTCCAATACCGAACCGGTCTTCGCCTTCCCGAAAGCGTTCAGGTTTCGTGGCGAAACGATCCAGATGGCCATGCACGTCGCTTCGCCCGAAGCCGTCGACTGGGACGGCAGCGGCAAGCCCGGCCTGCTGGTCGGCGTTGAAGACGGCAGCCTGGTGTGGCTGAGGCGGGAGGACCTCTCATGGTAGCCCCGGCCATGACAGTCGATGGATCGACGAAGATCATGGGCGTTATCGGCGACCCCATCGCACAGGTGATGACACCGACGACGATCAACGCGATCTTCGCGGCCCGCAAAGTCAACATCGTGTGCGTACCGCTGCACATAAGCGCTCATGAGCTCGACACGGCCTGGAAGGGGCTCAAGGCACTTGGAAACCTGATCGGCTTCGGCATCACCCTGCCGCACAAGCAGGCGGCAATGACGCTTTGCGACAGTCTTGAACCACTCGCCGAGCGGGTCGGGGCGGTCAATCTCGTGCGGCGGGAGGCCGATGGTTCCTTCAGGGGTTATCAGTTCGACGGCAAGGGCTTCGTTCGCGGTCTGAAAGGGCAGGGCCACACGCCCTCTGGAAGCCGCTGCCTCATGGTCGGCGCCGGCGGGGCCGCGATAGCGATAGCCTTCGCGCTCGCCGAGGAAGGGGCCGCATCGCTGACCATCGCCAACCGCACCCGTGCCAAAGCCGAGGAGTTGGCAGAGGCCGTGAATCGAAAAATGGGCCGCTCCTTCGCACGAGCCGGGGAACCCCGGCCCGAGCCCGGCCAGATCGTCATCAACGCAACGTCGCTCGGTCTTTCAGCCAGCGATCCCCTGCCCTTCGATACAAGCCTTATCGACGGGACGATGCTGATTGCGGAGGTGATCGCCAAGCCTGAAGTGACGCCGTTGCTGGAAGCTGCCCGCGCGCGTGGTGCGCAAATCCATTCAGGCATTCACATGATCCACGGGCAGGTGGACCTCATTGCCGACCACATGGCCAAGGCACAGGCGAAGGTCTGACGTCAGAGCGGCGTTCCGGCCTCTAGCCCGGCTGCGAAACCGGCGATCAGCGCGATCTGAGCCTCGAGCATGTCGCGGCCATCGCTTGTTGCCGCGCCACGCTGGCGGGCCAGCGTCAACAATTCCGTATCGCGCGCCAGCGCCGCGATATCGGCCACCAGCATTTCCGGCCCCAGATCATTGAGATCGACAGGGAAAGCCTCTGCGGATTTCAATCCGACCGGCGTTGCGTTGATCAGCACGTCGATGCCCGCCAGATCGCAGGAGCCCCGCTGCGCGACCGGTGCGGCCATCACGCGATTGACCATGTCGACGGTGAATTCAAGCGCGTCGCCATCGACATCGATCACCGCCAGCCGGCCTATCTGCTCGCCAGCCAGTGCGTGGGCGATGGCGCGCCCCGCGCCACCGGCGCCGACGAGCATTACCGACGCGCCGGCGAGACGGTCGCGATTAACGGCAAGTCCGCGCACGAAGCCCAGTCCGTCAAAAAGCGCGCCATACATGGAGCCGTCGCCCCGGCGCTGGATGGAGTTCACCGCGCCGACAGCGGCGGCGGCTGGGGTCAGCTCGTCGCACAGGCGTGCGGCCGCGATCTTGTGCGGTACTGTCACGCCAATGCCCGCGACATTGTCCATCGCCGCGAAAACGCGCCAGGCGGCCTCAAAGGTCTCCCGGGTCACATGGAACGGAACGGCATAGAGATCGATCTCCTTTGCCGCGAACATCGGATTGATGAGAGTGGGGGTCTGGACCTGAGTCACCGGGTCGCCGAACACCGCATAGATGCGCGAGGCGCCTCCCAGATTTGGAATACTGTCGCTCATGATCCGGTCATCCTCAAGAAAAGATGCTCCGGCACCGCGCGAGAGCCGTGTCGAGGACAAGATCGGGGTCTTCTGCCCACCATCGATCCGAGAATATCTCTATCTCGACAGGGCCGGCATAGCCGGCAGCCTGCACCTGACGCCACATTCCGGCCAGGTCGATGATACCATCGCCCATCATGCCGCGATCACGCAGGACATGCCGTGTCGGCACCAGCCAGTCGCTGACGTGGAAGCCCAGTATCCTCCCGGCTGCGCCGGCGCGGGCGAGCTCTGCCTCCAGGCGTTCGTCCCACCATATGTGATAGGCGTCGGCCACGATGCCTATCCCCCCACCCAGCCGCTCGCAGAGAGCGTTGGCATGACTGAGGCTCAGGATCACCGCGCGGTCGCCAGCGACCATGGGATGCAGCGGCTCCAGCGCCAGCGTCATCCCGACCGTGCGCGCATGGTCGAGAAGCTCGCCGAGTGCTTCTTCAGTTTGTGCCCGCGCGCCGGAGAGATCGCGGCTGCCCTCCATGAGCCCACCGGAAAAAACCAGAACGTGGTCCGCTGCAAGTTCGGCGGCCATGTCCACCGCGCGCCGCGCGCGGTCGAGACATTCCGTTCGCCCGGCTGTTCCCGCACCCAGCAGTGGCCCCGCCCGGTTGAAGCCGAATGTGGAAATGCCGGTGCGGGCCAGCATCCGGCGGGCTTCTTTAAGGCCAACCTTGTCGATTTCATCGCCCCACAGGGAAGCGCGTGACAGACCACGAGCGGCGCATCCTTCAAGGAAGGGTTCAAGATCCCATCTCTCGCGAACGGTCGCTTCATTGAAGACGAATTCAGGCAATTGCGACGCTTCAACCATGATTCTAGAATTTGTAGACGCCGAGTTTCTCGAATATCCGATAGATTCTTTCGGCATATTTCGAGAACTCGGGATACTCGCCCAGATGGGCCGGGCGCGGGCGCGGCAGGTCGATGACGATCTCCTCGACAATCGTGCCAGGGCTCTTCGACATCACCAGCACACGATCCGACAGGCCGACCGCCTCCTCGATGGAATGGGTGATGAACAGCACCGTCTTGCGCGTTTCAAGCCAGAGCATTTCCAGATCGTGCCGGATCTGCGTGCGTGTGATCGCGTCGAGCGCGCCAAACGGCTCGTCCATCAACAGCATGGAGGGATCGTGAACCAGAGCGCGTGCAATCGAAACGCGCTGGCGCATGCCGCCGGAGAGCTGCCACGGATAGCGGTTTTCCGCCCCCGAAAGACCGAGCCGCTCGAAGAGAGCGTCGGCACGTCCCCTGAGCGTGGCCTTGTCGAGCCCCCGGATCTCCTGCTGCAGCATGACATTGTTGATGGCGGTGCGAAAATCCAGGAGCAGGTGATCCTGAAAGACGATGCCGATCTCCGAAATCGGAGCGGTGAGCGGCTTCCCGTCAATCTCCACCGAGCCGGCGCTCGGCGGTTCCAGACCGGTCACCAGGAGCATGGTCGTGCTCTTGCCACACCCTGACGGGCCGATGATGGAAACGAACTCTCCCGGCTTGATATCCAGATCGATGGGCCCCAGCGCGTGGAATGCCGTGTCTCCACTGCCGAAGACCTTTGTCAGCCCGCGCGCATTGATCGAGGCGCCCGCAGCGCCTGCGCTGCCGGCCGGATGCGCCAGACCGGAAGGAGTTCGGGTTTTCATGTCTGCCATCGTCATGTCCGTTATTGTCGCCTTGTCCGGGTTCAGTGTCTGGACCACGGCATCAGCCATTGCCCGATGATGCTCATCGCGCCGTTGAAGATCAGCGCGACGATCGCCGCAGCCACAAGCCCGGAGAACATAAGTGTCATGTCCATGAACGCCGAGGCACGCACGATCATGAAGCCCAGCCCTTTGTTGGAGGCGATGAATTCGGCGATGATGACGCCCTCGACCGCCTTCACCACGCCGATCCTCATGCCAGAGAAAATATGCGGCATCGCGGCCGGCAGCCGGACCTTCCAGAAGGTCTGCCAAGGATTCGCTCCCATGGACCGCGAAATGTAGAAGAGCCTTCGATCAACCAGCCGGAAGCCCGACATGGAATCGACCAGAACGGGAAAGAAGCTCATCAGAAAAACGATCAGCGCGGCAACCAGCGGGCCTATGCCGAACCAGATGATCAGGATGGGTCCGATCACCGTCTTTGGCATGATGTTGAGAAACACGATAACGGGATAGAGCCCCCGCTCCAGGGCGCCGACCGAAACGATTGCCAGCGCCAGCGGGATGGCCACGAGCACGCCAAGGGCGAAGCCTTCCACGATTGTGAGAGAGGTCCAGAATGCGTGGCCGGCGATCAATGCCCTGTCCGTATAAAGCCGTGCCAGGAAATCCGACGGCTTGGGCGCAAGCCATATGGGCACTTCGAAGAAGCGAAGCGCGGCCTCCCACAATCCAAGCAGCAACAGCACCGCCACCGTCCCGATCAGGACGGAAGAAAAATACGAACCGCCGAATGCAGCCATGAGGCGCGCACGCGTTCCCGTCTGTGCTGGTGCCATGGCAGAAGCTGTTTGCGACATGCCTACGAAACTTTCCGCGTGAGATTGGTGTCCGGGCGCCCTGTGCGCCCGGACAGGATCCTGCGACCAATCAGTCTCAGGGGCAGGTCACCGGCGTGCCCGGCAGATAGTCGAGCGTGTAGTAATCCGTCACGGGCTTGGTGCCGGGAAGGTTCATCGCCGACGTCATGACGCCGTACATCTTTTCCCAGGTTTCAGCGTCCGTCACGCCAATGGCGTCACCAGAGCCGCCGGGACAGACCGATGCAAAGCTGAACTTTGCCGACTGAAGGAGGTTTTCCTTAGAATGCGCCGTCTCCGGGAAAATCTCGAGCAGGGCATCGACTGCGGCTTCGGGGTCCTTCATCGCTTCCTGCCAGCCCAGAGCCGTCGCTTCGACAAAGCGCCTGTAGACATCCGGATTGGCCTGGAGCTTGTCCTCACGCGCCACCAGGGCGAGGCTCGCGATGGGAACGCCGTTGTTGTAGAAATACATATTGCCGGCCTCGATGCCCTGGGCAGCCAATGGCACGACGATGTTTTCCGGCGTCTGCGACACCGCATCGACCTGCTTGGATGTCAGAAGGCCTATGAAGGCGCTTTCCGCCGCCGAGACGATCTCCACCTGAGATTCTTCGATGCCGTTGGCACGCAGGAAAACCGGAATGAGCGGCAGCATGGCCGATCCCGGAGAGACTGCCAGCTTCTTGCCGATAAGATCCTTCGGTTCCCTGATACCGGAATCGGCCAGATACTGAATGCCGAACTGGCCGGATTTCCAGATGGTTGCGATGATCCTGATCGGCGCGCCCTGCGCAGCGACGTTGAGCGTTGCGCCGGTGTCGGCGTAGCCGAGCTCCGTCTGCCCGGTCGCCACGAGCTGTGCGGCCACGGCCGATCCGCGCCCCTCGGTCAGGGTGACTTCGAGATCATGGTCCTTGTAGATGCCCCTGGCCTGGGCCACCGCGAATCCAAGATGCGCGGAATCGGCCGTCCAGTTCATTTGCATCTGGAGCTTGTCCTGCGCCAGCGCGGGAATGCTTCCTGCGAGCAATGCGAGCATTGCCCCCGTCGCCACATGCCTCAATTTGAACTGCATTCCTTCCTCCCATTGTTTATCCTGATGCCTGTTCCTTGATCACGAACCGGTCAGCGCCGCCGCCAGGGCAGCAATGTCCTTTCCGCCAGTTCCATCCCCCAACTGAGCAAAACACCGATCATCGAGCCAACCACGAGCACGGCGAAGATCAGCGACGTGTCGGAATCGTCCATCCCCCTGAGGACCAGATACCCGAGCCCGTTCTGCGAATTCATCCACTCGACGACGATCACCACCGTGACCGCGATAACGACAGTGATCTTGAACCCGGAAAAGATGCTGGGCGCGGCGGACGGCAGTTCGAAGAGCCGGAATGTCTGCCACCACGACGCACCGACCGAGCGGCTGAGATAATACTGCCGGGGATCGATGGACTTGAACCCGGTGACGCTGTCGACCAGAATCGGAAAGAAGGTGATCAGCGCGGTAAGCATTATCTTCGGGAAATCCGCGAACCCGAACCAGACCAGCATGAGCGGTGCGAGCGTGATCTTCGGCAGGCCCTGAATGAACACGACGAGCGGATAGAGCACTTGCTCCGCGAGCCGGAATTTCGCAATCAGATAACCGAGCACGACACCGGGAATCGCCCCCGCGACGAAGCCGTAGATAATCAGCCGTGTCGTCACCAGCGCGTGATAGCCGAGCCTCTGATAATCCTCGACAAGGCGCGACAGGAATTGCGACGGTGCCGGCAACACGTAAACCGGCACATGCAGCGCCCGAACCAGCACCTCCCAGATGAGCAGCAGGCCGGCGAACCAGAGGATCGGCTCCAGAGAACGCTGCAATATCGAACTGCGCTGCATCATCTTGTATCTCAAACTTCCGCTGGCGCATGCGGGCGCGTTGCTGCCACGGCAGGTTTATAGCCGCGCTGGCGGCTTCGCAGAGACCAGATTTCAGCAACTTCGGCGGCAGCCTTCTTCAGGGCGGTCGCCAGCTCATCGTAGCGATCGGGCGTGATCCGCACGAGAGGGCCGGCAACGCTTATCGTGCCGGCGACGGGCGCTTCCGGCCCAACCCCGTTGAAGAAGGGCACCGCCACAGCGCCCGTTCCTGCCTCGGCCTCCTCGACGGAAGTCCCGTATCCGCGCTCGCGCGTTTCCACGAGCCGAGCACGGAACTCATCGACATTGGTCGCGCTGTTGGGGCCGAGAGGCCGCCGCGCGCCGAAGCCGCGGGCGCATACAATGCGCAACGCCTCGGATTCGGGAAGTGTGGAGAGCCAGGCTTTGCCGTTGGCCGTGGCATGCAGAACGATCTCCTGCCCCATCTCGGGATCGTAGCGCAGGCCCGTGACGGCACCCTGCGCGCGGGCGACCCAGACGAGGTCCTCGCCCTCGACGATTGCCAGCCGGCAGTATTCACGTGTCTCGCGCGCCAGCTTGTCCAGAACGGACTGGACCACATCGGGCACCGCGCGGACATCGAGATTGCGAAAGGCGAGTGTGCTCATGCGAAGCGAAAGCGCATAGCGCTGGGTTCCGCTGTGCTGCAGCACCCACCCATGCGAGACGAGTGTCGTCAGCGTGCGGTGAACTGCACTTGCCGGCATGCCCAGCCGATTCGCGAGATCCGTCAATTCGATCGGTTCACGCTCGCCTGCAAGCGCCTCCAGTATCGTCAGACAGCGGTCTATAGCGGCAACGGTCAACCATTCCTCCCTAGTCTAGAGCAGCTTATACAACATTTGATTCCAAATTGGAATAGTATTCCAATTTTGATGAAGCCTGCAGACAAGACAGCACCTTTCCGGGATGTCCGGTCGACCAGCTCGGTGCCGATCTGCCAGATAACCGCACCTGGTGGGAAGGTGGAAAGCAAGATGCCGGTCTGGGCCGGTCCATTCTGTCAACGCCACTGGTCTGGGGTTGAGGCTCGCAAGTCTGCTGGGACATGCGGCTTCTGAAAGTGGCTGTCAGCGAAGGCAATCTCGTCTCCGGCACCGGTCTCAAAATTCCCGAACCACCACCTTTGGGTGGAGCTAAAAGTCTCAACGCTAGAACCGCATCTTGCCTGCCCGCCAGTCGGCGAGCATTCCGCGCATTTCCTTGAGGAAGAGCTGGCTGGCGACCTTGCTTGCCGTCGCCCCCATGGAGATCGACTGGATATCGAGCGGCAGGTCAGGCTCCAGCGGCAGCGTCACCAGTCCGTCGAGACCGTGAAAGGCGGCGGTGAACTCGTCGACCACCGCAGAACGCTGCATTGCCAGCACGAGATGGGGTACGGAAACCAGCGTGTTTCCCGTTACTGTATTGTCGAAAGGCAACCCGCGCTCCAGAAGCGCCTCGTTCAGCACACGCCCAATGGGGCCGCGCGGGGTTAGCCCCAGCATCGGCACGGAACTCAGATCTTCCAGCCTGACACGGTCCAGCCGCGTCAGCGGGCCATCCTTCGGACTAAGCACAACCAGACGGCCACGCCCCAAAGGCTCTGCCAGTATGTCGTCAGCCTGAAACCTGCCGATGACGAGCCCGACATCGACCATGCCCGCACGTATTGCCTGAACCTGCTGCTGTGCGGTGCCCACATCCACAGCAACGCGCAGGCCCGGCATCGCATCCAGCACCCTGCGGAGTGCGGTGGGCACGAAATAGGGCGCGAAAAGCCCGACCGACATCACCAGAAGACGTGTGCCGACGCCCTTTCGCAGCGAGTCGATGCGTCGCTCCAGCCGGCTGATCCCGTCATAGAGAAAACGGCTCTCATTATAGATGGCGTCCGCCTCGACAGTCGGGATCACACGCCCCTTGTCGAGCACGAAAAGCGTCAGGCCGATGGCCGCTTCGAGGTCACGCAGATGGCGGCTGACCGTGGGTTGCGACAGGTTCATCTGCCGCGCCGCCGCCGTGATCGACTGCCGCTCGTAGACCGCGCAGAAAACCTGCAAACGCTGCAAAGTCAGTGGTTTCACGGCCGCGCTGCCTCCCCGTCTTTTCGACATCCCATAGAGATATACTATGGAATAGTGAAAACTTTTCTATTTTCCAACGCAAGCGCTTTCGCCAGATTTGTGTGAGCCATCGGGGAGGGGAACCCAAGAGCCATGCAGGCGCCGCTTATCATCGCATTCACCGTTTTCGGCCTCATGGCCGGCGCCGCCATTGCCTATGTCATTGGCGCTTCCGCGATCCTGACCTTCATTGCGGCCGACCGTCAGATGTATATGGCGGTACTGCCCCAGCGGCTTTTCAGCCAGCTCGATGTGTTCGCCTTTCTGGCCATGCCGCTGTTCATCTTCGCCGGCGACCTGATGAACCGTGGCGGTCTGGCGACCTCACTGATCGATTTCTGCATGTCCTTCCTCGGACGTCTCAAGGGCGGCCTGGGCCATGTCAACGTGATGACCTCGGTGTTCTTTGCCGGCGTATCGGGATCGGCTGTCTCCGACGCCGCCGCACTCGGCAACTCGCTGGTGCCCGAAATGCGTCGACGCGGCTATTCTCTCGATTACGCAGCTGCGATCACCGGCGCATCGTCGATCATCGGCCCGATCATCCCGCCCTCGTCCATCCTGATCTTCTATGGCGCGCTGATGGAGACGAACGTCACCGCGCTCTTCGCCGCGGGCATTCTGCCCGGACTGCTTCTGGCCGGCGTTCTGATGGCGATCAACGCCTATTACGCCCACCGCGACAACCATCCCGGCGGCGCGGGCGAGGACGTGCCTGCATTCTTCCCCTCGCTCCTGAGGGCCCTGCCCGCCATGACCCTGCCGGTGATCATTCTCGGCGGCACGCTGTTCGGTTTCATGACGCCTGCTGAAGCGGCAGCCGTGGCCGTGATTGCGGCTCTGGTGGTCGGTTTCACCCATGGCAATCTCACCTGGAGCCAGGTGGGCGCGAGCCTCCACCGCACGGCGGTGATGCTCGGCGGGCTGTTCATCATTCTGTGCGCGATCTCGACCTTTTCCTACATCGCCGCGCTTCTGCAATGGCCGCAGGCCATCAAGGCGACGGTGGAAGACTGGAACCTGAGCCCGCTGCAATATCTGATGCTGATCAACCTGATCTTTCTGGTGGCCGGCATGGCGATGGATGTGAAGGCAGCCGTGGCGCTGTTCGCCCCCATCTTCGCGCCTGTGGCAATCGCCATGGGCGTCGACCCCGTGCATCTGGGCATCGTGATCTGTTTCAACATCACCACCGGCCTTCTTTCGCCGCCGCTGGGAGGGGTTCTGCTGATCCTCGCCACCACGGTGCGCATGAACTACTGGCGGCTCATACGCGCCACCCTGCCCTTCTTCTTTGCCGAAGTCGCGCTGCTGCTGGTGCTGACTTACTTCCCGGAGATTTCTCTGGCCATTCCACGCCTGTTGGGGCTCGCCTGACGGAAACCGAAACCAAACGGAGGAGAAAAAAATGAAATTCCTACCCAAAGCCCTCGCCATCTCGGCGCTTGCGCTCATGACCGCTGCCGCACAGGCGGCTGACATCAAGATCGCCATGAACGGCGCCGACGATACGGCGACCAACCCGGAAGCAGCCTTCGCCCACGGCTTTGCCGATGCGCTCAAGGGAACCGGATTCGAGGTTTCCATCTTCCCGTCGGGCACGCTGGGCTCGGAAAAGGAGCGCTTCGACCAGGTTGCCCAGGGCCTTCTGGAGGTCAATCTCGCCGCCCTTTCCACCGGCTTCGGCATGTCGCCGCTGATGAAGGGCGTCCAGCTCCCGTTCTTCTTCGAGAGCCGTGAACAGATCGACGCCGTGCTTTCTGAAACGGACATGCTTGAGCAGATGAACGGTCCGCTTCTCGACAATGGCGTGCGTTTCGTGGACGTCAATTACATCGGCATGGATATCGGCATTCACAATTCCAGGAAGCCGATCGCCACGGTCGAGGACATGTCCGACCTGCGCTTCCGTGCGCTCAACAGCGAGCAGATCGCCCTGCAGGAAGCACTGGGCGCGACCGGCACGATCGTCTCCTGGTCGGAAGTGGCAAACGCGATCCAGACCGGCGTCGCCGATGGCTATTTCAACCCGCCGAACTCGGCGATCCGCACCGGCCACACCGAGTTTCTGAAGCACTTCACGCCCGCTGACATCACACCGTCCTCGCGCATCGTCCTGATCTCGGAAGACTGGTACGCCTCTCTGGGCGATGAGGAAAAAGACCAGATCGACGCCGCCCTCGAAGCCGGCAAAAAAGCGAACCGGGACTGGGTCAACAACTGGGCCAGCGAAGTGCGCGCGAAGCATGAAGCCGCAGGCGTGACCATCACCGAGCTGGCCGAAGGCGAACGCGAAAAGATGGCCGAGCTGGCGCGCGCCACCTGGGCAACGTCTCTGCCCGACGACCAGCTGAGCCTCTGGATTAAAGCCCGCGACTCCGTCGCAGACTAAGCAATGGCCGCCCCCATGAAACACATCGCCAGATCCGTCATCCACATCAGCAACGGGCTCAATCGTCTGGCCTCCGTGATGGCCGGCGTGGCGCTGGTAATCCTCGTGGGGGCCGTCATGCTGCAGGTGCTCGCGCGCTATGTTTTCAACCAGCCGCCGGCCTATACAGAGGAGCTGGCCCGATACGCCATGATCTGGGCCGGCCTGATGGGGGCCACGATATCGTTCAAGCGCCGGTTCGATCCGGCGCTCTTCACCGGCGAGGGTTCACGCAATGCCCTTCTCGGGTTCGCCGCCGCGCTGATGCGGTCGGCCGTGGTTCTGATCTACCTTCTGCCGATCCTCTGGTACGTTTTCTACGGTCCCAACATGAACCCGGCGCGCGGTTTCCTGCTGCGCCACAGCCGCACCATGGCCGACGCGCTGCCCTTCAGCACCTTCTGGGTCGCCGTGGCCGTGCCGATCATGATCGTCTTCATTCTCGTTCATCTCGCCGCCCGCTGGTGCGGCGATGACGGCGTGCCGCCTGCGGACAGCGACGCCACCTGACCCTCGACGCAACAATACAGGAGCCTCCCATGCACGCTGATCTCATCATCCGCGGCGCAGACATCATCGACGGTACAGGAGCCCCCCGTCGCAAGGGTGATGTGGCCGTCTCCGACGACCGCATTGTCGCCACCGGCGACCTGAAGCACTGGACGTCCGGACGCGAGATCGAAGCAAAAGGCCGCGTCGTCGCGCCCGGCTTCATCGATCCCCATGTGCACCATGATGCCGCGATGCTCACCCAGCCCGACATGGAATTCATGACGTCGCAGGGCGTCACCTCCGTGATCAACGGCAATTGCGGTTTCTCCATCGCGCCGCTCGTGCCGAAAGGCGAGATCCCCGCCCCTTTGCGCATGATCATTGAAGATGAAGCGCTGCGGTTTGAAACCTACGCCGCCTATCGCGACCGGCTTCTGGCGGAACCGGCAGCGGTGAACGCAGCCTGCCTGATCGGGCATTCCACCCTGCGCGTAAACGAACTGCCTGACCTGAACAGACCCGCCGACGCAGCGCAGCTGAAAGAAATGTGCCGCAAGCTCGACCGCGCGCTGGGCGAAGGCGCAATCGGCCTTTCCACCGGACCATTCTACCCGCCCGCTCGCGCCTCCACCACCGAGGAGCTGATCGAGGTCGCGAAGATCACCCAGGCCCATGGCAAGCTCTATGTCACCCATATGCGTGACGAGGGCGACCGCGTGGTGCAGGGGCTTGAAGAGACCTTCACCGTGGGGCGTGAATCCTGCTGCGGTGTACATGTCTCCCATCACAAATGCGCAGGGCTTGCCAACCACGGCATGTCGGTCACCACGCTGAAGATGATCGACGATGCGATGCAGAAGCAGGACGTGGGCCTCGACACCACACCGTGGATTGCGTCGTCGACCATCCTCGATTCCGGCAGGCACAGGCAGGCGACCCGCGTGATCGTTGCTGAAAGCATTCCCTACCCGCAAATGGCGGGCCGAGACCTGTCCGACATCGCCGAGGAATGGGGCACCGACATCGACACTGCGCTCCAGAAGCTTCTGCCTGCGACCGGCATTTTCTTCATCATGAGCGAAGACGATGTTCAGCGCATCCTGTCCTACGAACACACGATCATCTGTTCGGACGGCATCCCGAGCGGCAAGCATCCCCACCCGCGCGTCTGGGGCACGTTCCCGCGCGTGCTTGGTCACTATGCCCGCGACCTGTCGCTGTTCTCGCTGGAAGAAGCCGTGCGCCGCATGACCTCCATGCCCGCCGATCGCTTCGGCCTTGGCGGTCGCGGGCGGATCGCCGTCGGCGGCTTTGCTGACCTCGTCATCTTCGATCCCGACACCATCGCCGAAGGCGCAACCTTCGAGACGCCGATCCGCCCGGCCGTGGGCATCGACCGGGTCTTCGTCAACGGGCGTGAGGTCTGGGTCGATGGCGAAAAAACTGGCGCACGCCCCGGTCGCCCGCTCGAACAAACCGCCCCGTGCATGGTGGTCTGACGACAACCGCATCAAGCGCCACGGCACCGGAACGGCAACTTGCCTCAGTGTCGGATCCCCGGGGAAGGAATTCAGATATTTGTGGGAGTGTTTTGGCAGAAGCTGCTGGCCGTAAAGACAGCATAGCAGCATTGGCCGGTTGCTGATTGAAGGCGGCCATACCCTGCTCTTCTTTGTCGCAATCAGGTTCGCGGGGCTACGCGCAGGCTCTCTCGCAAAACCAGCTTCGGCTCGAACGTGGTTAGGCCGGCCTCCTCGCGGTCGACCGCAGCCTGCATCGCGCGTTCTATGATGTGCTCAATGTCGGTGCGGATCGTGGTCAGCGGCGGAACCGCAAACTGCACCTCGTTCATGTCATCGCAACCGATTACCGAGACGTCTTCACCCGGACGCCGGCCCATCTTGTGGCAGGCAGAGATGACCCCGAGCGCGATCAGATCGCTGAAGCAGAGCAGGGCGATGTCGTCGGCCCCGTCCTCCGACAGAATGCGGGTTGCTGCCTCGAAGCCGAAAGCGCGCGAGGTGGGGCCATGAAGGATGCGTACGGGTTCGAGCCCAGCGCGACGAAACGCGGACACTGCGCCTGCCTCGCGCAGTCGGGAAGCGCTCGTTTCCTGTCCGCCACCGATCCAGTACATACGCCGATGCCCCGCATCCATCGCCGCACGGGCCGACAATTGCCCGGCATGAAACTCGTCGCTCACCACCTGGGGGGCGGCAAAGCCCTCGATTGAACGGAAGAAAAGCACCGTTGGCAGGAGCGGCTGGCCGTTTCTCACAAGAATCTCGTCCAGATCGGAGCGCGTGGTCCCATAGGCGGGGCAGAGAAGCAGAGCCTCACAGCCGATCTGCAATGCCTGGCGCAAAAAATCGGCCTGCCGCTCGCGCGATTCACGCGTGATGCCCAGAAGAAGCCTTCTGCCGCGGCGATGAATCTCACGTTCCGCGGAAATCAGCATGTCGTTGAAAATCGGGTTCGAAAGCTCTCCGAGACAGACAGCGATCGTATTGTTGCGCGACATGCGCAAATCGGCTGCGCCCTGATTGTATATATAACCAAGGTTGTCTGCTGCCGCCCGCACCCGGTCGAGCGTCTCCTTGGGAAAGCGCTTGTCGCCTCGCAGCGCAAGCGAGACGCTTGAGACGGAGAGCCCCGTCGCCGTCGCGATGTCTTTTAGCGTTACGCGTGCCATCATCCGAGTGTCTTTGTTGTTTGTTCCCCTGCCTGTCAGCTTGTTGCCCGATCCGGGGCGCACGTCAATCGTTTATCCAGCTAGGTCAATCGTTTTAATAAAACGATTGACCTAGCTTCAATCCCTATGTCATGCTTCCCTTTGAAGGAGAGGGTTTAGGCCCGCAAATCTTGGGAGAGAGAAATCATGAAAAGGACAATTGTGTCTGCGGTCGCGCTTGCTGCGACGGCATGGGCTTCTGCGGCTTACGCGGCCTGCGACTGGAAGCCGGAGCGGCCGGTAAGCGTTATCGTCCCGTGGGGAGCGGGCGGTACCACGGACACCAACACGCGTCAGCTCGCAACGATGCTTCAGCAGAAGTTTGACGTTCCTTTCAATGTCGTCAACCGCACCGGCGGCAACGGCGTGGTGGGGCATTCGGCCATCTCCCGCGCCAGACCGGACGGCTATACGATCGGGGCCGCCACGGTCGAGATCAACACGATGCACTGGTTTGGTCTCACCAACCTGACCTATAAGGACATCACGCCCATCGCGCTCATCAACCAGCCTTCGGCCAGCGTGCTTGTTTCCAAGGACAGCCCGTTCGGCTCCCTCAAGGAACTGCTGGATCACGCACGCGAAAACCCCGGTGAGTTGACGGCATCGGGAACGGCGCTCGGCGGCATCTGGCATCTGGCGCTTGCCGGCATGCTCAATGCCGAAGGGCTCGAAGCCGAGACCATCCGCTGGGTCCCCTCCGAGGGCTCGGCGAGCGCATTGCAGGAGCTTCTTGCCGGTGGTGTCGACATGGTCACGCCATCGCTTCTGGAAGGAAAGACGCTTATCGATGCCGGCGAGGTCAAGGCGCTTGCCTATATGAGCGACAAGCCGAGCGAGGCGTATCCCGATGTGCCGCTCACTGCCGAGGAACTGCCGAGCGGCTGGACCCTATCAGCCTACACGACCATCTCGGCGCCGGCCAACATGCCGGAAGACATTGCATGCAGCTATGAGGCAGCGCTCAAAGAGATCGTGGAAACGAAGGAATGGGCCGAGTTTCGCAGCAGCCTCGGCGCACCGGTTGTCTGGGGCGGCAGCAAGGAACTGCTCGACCTCATGACCCAGTATGACGAGGGCCTCGGCAACACCGTCAAGGCAATCGGGATGGCCAAGGGTCAGTAACATGCAGTTCACCCGCGATGCGGTGACAGGCTTTGTCCTGATCGCCGCCGGCGCGGCCATGTTTGCAGGCGCGTGGGGGTTCGATCCCCCCGCGGGCACTGCATTCGGAGCCGGCTTCTTTCCAAAGATCGTTTCTTCCGGAATGGCTCTATCCGGCCTGCTCATACTGCTCGGGCGTGAAAGGCGCAGCCTCACGGAGGTGATGCGGATCGACGCCCGGGGCGTTGCCCGCGTGGCGTTGCTCGTCGCCATGATCGTTCTTTACGCTCTGGCGCTGGACCCGGTCGGATTTCACATTTCCACCGTCGCTCTGCTTTTCGCCGCGACCCTGTTTTTCGGCGGTTCGCTGCCTTCAGCACTTTTGCTTTCGGTGCTGGCGACGGCGGTGTTTCACTTCATTTTCTATTCGATCATGAAGGTCGCGCTGCCCTGGGGCCTTCTCCTGCCAGTCGCCTGGTAAGGCGAAAGTGGAGGGAGGTTGACCCATGGACTATGCAGCAATCCTTTCCCAGCTCGCAGACCCGGCGCTTCTGCTGACGATTGTGCTCTGCACGCTGTACGGCGCTCTTGTCGGTGCCTTGCCGGGCCTCTCGGCAACCATGGCGGTGGCGCTGCTCGTGCCGTTCACCTTCTTCATGGACCCTGTGCCGGCCATCGCCGCAATCGTGGCGACCACATCGACGGGGATTTTCGCCGGCGACATAAGCGGCGCACTGCTGCGCATTCCTGGAACGCCGGCCTCTGCAGCCTATGTCGCCGACAGCTCCACCATCGCCCATTCGGGCAGGCCGCGCACTGTTCTTTTTGTCTCGCTGTTTTCTGGCGCGGCCGGCGGGGTGATCGGCGTCATCGCTCTCAGCCTCGCTGCGCCGATGCTGGCCGGTTTCGCGACCAACTTCTCAAGCTACGAGATGTTCTGGCTCGCGGCCCTGGGCCTGAGCTGCGCCGTTTTCGTATCGGACGCACCGCCGGCGAAAACCTTCGCCAGCCTGTTCATCGGCCTGGCGATCGCGTGCGTCGGCATCGATGTCGCGGTCGGCATGCCGCGTTACACATTCGGCCTCTACGATCTCTATGACGGCGTCAATTTCATCTCCGCAATGATCGGCTTTTTCGCGCTGACGGAGCTGTTCCGCGCGGCGCTTGAGCCCAAAGCTCCGCGCGCAGATGCGAAATCGCCAAAGATGGAGCCGCTCCGGCAGGCCATCGGCGATGCATTCAAGGTGGTGTGCGAGCGCTGGGTCAGCGTGATCCGGTCCGGGCCGCTGGGTGTTTTCATCGGGGTCTTGCCGGGGGCCGGTTCCGATGTCGCTGCATGGATCGCCTATGCGGTCTCGCGCCGCTTTTCGAAGACGCCGGAGAAATACGGCAAGGGGCATTATGAGGGGATCGTCGATGGTGGCGCTTCCAACAATGCCGCCGTCAGCGGCGCCTGGACGCCCGCGCTCATCTTCGGCATTCCGGGTGACAGCGTAACCGCCATCGCCATCGGCGTTCTGATGATGAAGGGGCTTAACCCCGGACCTGACATCTTCGAGCGCAGCGGCGATCTGGTCTACACGCTTTTCGGTGCGTTTCTGCTGGCAAATGTGGCGATGGTCTTCACCGGCGCCGTGGCCATCCTGCTTGCCAGCCAACTCATGCGCATGTCGAAGAGCCTGCTCATGCCGCTGATCCTCGGCCTGTCTCTGATAGGCGGCTTCGCGGTGATGAACTCCGCCTTTTCGATCTGGATCATCATTACGCTCGGCATCGTCGGCTTTGCCATGACGCTGGGTGGCATTCCGCTTGCGCCGGCAATTCTCGGCGTCGTGCTGGGCAAGGTGCTGGAGCGGAACTTCATGACCTCGATGATTAAATCCCAGGGCGAGTTTCTGCCCTTCTTCTCGCGCGATATCTCGCTGGTTCTCGGCGTCGCGGCGATCCTGATCTGGGGCCTGTGCCTCTACCGTGCAATCCGGGCGATCATCCGACCGGAAAAAACTCCGCGAACCATGGAAAACGACGCATGACCAACCTTCTGAAGCAACGCCTCATGGCCGGCGAAACCATCGCCGCCACCTGGATTAATACCGGATCACCGGAAGCCTGCGACATCGTCGTCAATGCGGGTTGGGATGTCGTGGTCATCGACTGCGAACATGGCGCCGCGCCGCTGGAAGACGGTCTCAGCCTGATCCGTGTCGTGCAGGCGGCGGGCGGTCAGGCCGTGCTGCGTGTGCCGGATTCCTCCGACACCACGCTGAAGCGTGCGCTGGATCGCGGTGCACAGTCGATCATCGTGCCGATGGTCAATTCCGTCGCGCAGGCCAAGGCCATTGCCCGGTCCTGCCTTTATCCGCCGAGAGGTGCGCGCGGTTATGCAGCTCCCATCGTGCGCGGCTCGCTTTACGGGCGCAGGGCCGACTATGCGCAGAAGGCTCATGAAGACCTGCTGGTGATGGTGCAGTGCGAGCATGTCGATGCTGTGGCGCATCTGAAGGATATCGCGGCTGTCGACGGGATCGACATGGCGTTTGTGGGCCCCAACGATCTGTCGGGCTCCATTGGCCTTCTGGAGCAGCTTGAACACCCCGAACTGAAGAAGCTGAAGCAGCAGATCGAACAGACCGCGCGAGAAGCCGGCCTGCGCCTTGGCACGATCACCGGTGGCGGCCGCAGCTATGCCGAACTGCGCGAAGCCGGTTACCGGTTCATTGTCGGGCCGAGCGATGTGGGCCTTCTGTTCGGTGCCGCGCGCCAGGCTCACCAGGAAATGCTGGCCGAACTTTCGCCGGGTGCCAAAGCCGTTTCTCCCAGCCTGACCTATTGAGGAATGTCATGAAGAAGATCCTGAACGATCCACAGAACTATGTCGATGAAATGCTCGACGGGCTCGTCGCGGCGCATCCTGAAATCTATGCGAAACCGGCGCATCGGATCATCGTGCGCTCCGGTGAAAAGACCAAAGGCAAGGTCGGTATCGTGACCGGAGGCGGCTCCGGACATCTGCCGGTCTTTACCGGCTATGTCGGTAAGGGTCTGCTGGATGGCTGTGCCATCGGCAACGTCTTCGCCAGCCCGTCAGCGGACCAGATGGCGGAAACCATCCGCGCGGTCGATGCCGGGGCAGGGGTTCTCTGTCTCTACGGCAATTACGGCGGCGATGTCATGAATTTCGACATGGCGGCGGAGATGGTGTCCTTCGAGGATGACACCCGCACGGCCTCCCACGCGGTCAGCGACGATGTCGCCTCCGCGCCGCGCGGCGAGATGGAGAAGCGCAGGGGCGTTGCCGGCATGATCTATGCTTTCAAGATCGCCGGCGCAGCCGCCGAACGCATGGCGGATCTCGACGAGGTTGCCCGGCTTGCCAGAAAGGCTTCCGACAACGTCGTGTCGATGGGTATGGCAATGACGCCCTGCATCATCCCGCAGCTTGGAAAGCCAAGTTCCGTCATCGGCGATGACGAGATGGAGATGGGCATGGGCATCCACGGAGAGCCCGGCACATGGCGCGGTCCGATCAAGCCCGCAGACGAAATCCTTGATGAGATGTTCGACAGTTTGCAGGCAGACCGTCCGCTTGGCAAGGGTGATCGCGTTTCCGTGCTGGTCAATTCTCTGGGCGCTACGCCGCACGAGGAACTGTACATTCTCTACCGCCGCCTCGCCGGGCGTCTCTCGGAGATTGGTGTGGATGTCGTCATGCCCCTGGTCGGGCGCTATGCGACCTCCATGGAGATGACGGGCGCCTCATTGAGCATTCTCAGGCTCGACGAAGAGCTTGAAGACCTGCTTACGGCACCCGCCAACTGTGCTTTCTGGAGAGTCTGAAATGGAGATCACCTCCAGTGAGCTGAAGGCGGCAGTCGCCCGCATTGCCGAGCATGCGCGCGAGAATCGCGAGTTTCTGTGCCAGGCCGATGCGCAACTGGGCGACGGAGATCTTGGAATCACCGTTGCCGAGGGCTTTTCGGCCTGCGCAAAGCTCGACCTGAGCGATGACGTTGGCCGGGCCTTCTTTGAGATGGCCAAAACCTTCCAGCAGGCGTCTTCATCTTCATTCGGTACGCTGGTGGCCACCGGGTTGATGGCGGCAGCGAAGGCCCTGAAGGACAGAACGGAGTTCAGGCCTGATGAAATTGCCGGGCTCCTGGCGCAGGCGCGTGATGCCATGCTGGCCCGGGGTAAGTCATCTCTGGGCGAGAAAACCGTTCTGGACGGGCTGGACGCCCAGGTTCGCGCCCTTGAGGCCGAACGGTCCGGCGTCTTGATCGAAACCGCTGTGACGGCCGCCAGGGATACAGTCGAGAAATTCACGCAAAAGCCCAATCAGGCTGGACGCGCGCGCATCTTTGCCGAGAAATCCGTAGGCCTTCCCGACCCAGGACAACTGGCGCTCGTGGTGATCACGGAGGGGCTTCGCTGAGGCGGAACCGCATACCCGCATTCATTCCTGTCGCCTTCGGATCAGGTCTGAAGGTGTGCGGTGTCGCGCTCTCGGTATTGAAGCGCGGGAAGTTACGGCTCTACACCATCCCCGCAAGGCCTCGGCGGATGAGATCGAGCGCGAGCAGCGTGAGGCCGATCCTGAACCAGCGCCGAAACGTCTCTTCCGGGAGTTTTTCAAGAAGCCTGCTGCCGTAAATGGTTCCCAGATAGCCCGAAGCGATCATCAGCGCGATGAAGGGAAGCCAGCGCCAGAAGGCGAAGCCGGCAAGCGCGAATGCGATCACCTTGAGGGCGTGCTGCACGGTCATGCCGGCGGCATGGGTGGCGATGAGCGCTTTGCGGTCGTCGGCAATGAGCTGCGCGAAGAAGGCCGAGAGCAGCGGTCCGGTGGCTCCGACAAACATTGTGGCAAGCGCGAGAACCGCGCTGCCGGCTGCAAGGCCTGCATGGCTGAGCTGCGCCGCTCCGGGAATTTTCGTCCAGGTGACGGCGATGACGAATACACCCAGAACGAGCTTCAACAGCGCGTCGGGAAGCTGCACCACGACATAAGCACCGACAGCGGCGCCGATCAGGCTGCCGACGATGAACGGCGTAGCGATCGCGAAGCGGATATGCGCGCGCTGATGCCAGGCGCGACCGGTGTTGGAGCCGAGCTGGACGGCGCCATGGACCGGAATGAGGGCTGCGACCGGGATGAAAAGGCCGAGCAGCGCCAGCATGGCCACCCCGCCGCCAACGCCGAAGGCAGCGGTCAGTGCCGAGGTGAAGAAGCTGGCGATGACGAGAAGAAGCGCCGGGACCGCGCCCAGCGTTTCCGGCAGAAGCGTCTCCCAGCCGCCCAAGGACCCGCCTTAAAGGAACTGCTTGCGGGTAAACTGACCTGCCGGGCGGTAGCGCCACAGATAGGTGGGCAGAATGGCCGCCAGCGAATGCTTCTGGATGCCAAGACCGTCGAGCGTGCGCCCGGCCGCCTTCGCTTCCTCGGAAACGACATTGTCGGTCTTCAGCAGCTTCACCTGATCGAGGGTCAGCATGGGCTTGGGCAAAAGGCCAAGAATGCGGGCCTGAATGCGCGCCACGAACCAGGGCAGGGAAACGAACCAGCGCTTGCGATAGGTCGCTTCGAGCATCTCCTCGAGGCATTCGCGGAAGGAGAGCACTTCCGGCCCGCCCAGCTCGTAGATCTGGCCACCTTCCAGATCGCCGTCAACGGAGCGGGCATAGGCCTCGGCCACATCGCCCACATAGACTGGCTGGAACTTCGTCTCGCCACCGCCGATGAGCGGCAGGAAGGGCGAGAAGCGCGCCATGTTGGCAAAGCGGTTGAAAAAGTCGTCTTCCGGGCCGAACACGATGGACGGGCGGATGATCACCGCATCCTTGACGGTTTCCAGCACTGCCTGTTCGCCGAGAGCCTTGGTGCGGGCATAGTCGGAGTCGGACTCCGGATCGGCGCCGATGGCCGAGCCATGGGTCAGCTTCGCACCGGCGGCGCGGGCGGCTTCCGCCACGGCGCGGGCGCCGAAATGCTGAATCGCATCGAAGGACTGGCGGCCGGATTCATAGAGGATGCCAACGAGATTGATCACATGGTCCGCCCCTTCCACGGCCCGGTCGACCGAGGCGCGGTTGCGAAGGTTCGCCTGCACGGTCTGCACCTGGCCGACATTGCCGAGCGGCTGCAGATGTATCGCTGTATTGGGGTTGCGGCATGCGACGCGCACCCGGTGGCCGCGCCTGGTGAGGGCCTGCACCAGATGGCGGCCGACAAAGCCGTTGCCGCCAAAAATGGTGATGAGCTTAGGTTTCTGGCTGATGGTGGCCATTTGCCTCGGTCTCCGATTTCTCAAGGGCTACATAATCGGTTTCGCGCCAAAGGCAAAGGGTGCTCGGGCGTTGTTTTCCTCCCCAGGCGGAAATCGCTGCAAAACTTGGAAAAAAGCCCTGAAACGCCTATATCTTGGGGGATAGGCGCCGGATGATTCGCGGCGTGGATTTCCCATGCCCTAAAGGGGGTTCCCCCAGGGCTCCTGAGCGAAAGAATTTGATGAGCGACACGCCCGAAACTCTCCCAGGCGAACCGGCCGAATACGGCGCTGAATCCATCAAGGTTTTGAAGGGATTGGACGCTGTCCGCAAGCGCCCCGGCATGTATATCGGCGACACGGATGACGGGTCCGGCCTGCATCACATGGTCTACGAGGTGGTCGACAACGCGATCGACGAGGCGCTGGCCGGCCACGCGACGCTGGTGACGGTAACGCTCAATCCCGATGGCTCCTGCACGGTGACCGACAATGGCCGCGGCATCCCGACTGACATGCACGCCGAAGAGGGTGTGTCTGCGGCCGAGGTTATTATGACGCAGCTTCATGCCGGCGGTAAGTTCGACCAGAACTCTTACAAGGTTTCCGGCGGCCTGCATGGCGTGGGCGTGTCTGTGGTGAACGCGCTTTCCATCTGGCTCAAACTCAAGATCCGCCGCAAGGGCAAGATCCATGAGATGAGCTTTACCCATGGTGTGGCGGATGAGCCGCTTGCCGTGACGGGCGAGGCCGGTGACGAGACGGGAACGGAAGTGAGCTTCCTGCCTTCACCCGACACCTTCACCATGACGGATTTCGACTACGGCACTCTGGAGCACCGCCTGCGTGAGCTCGCTTTCCTGAATTCGGGCGTGCGCATTCTTCTGACCGACAAGCGCCATGCCGACGAGAGAAAGCAGGAATTCCTGTTCGATGGCGGCATTGTCGAGTTCGTGAAATATCTGGATCGCGCCAAGAAACCGCTGATCGACGCGCCAATTTCCATTGGCGGCGAAAAGGATGGCATCACGGTGGAAGTGGCCATGTGGTGGAACGATTCCTACCACGAGAATGTGCTGGCCTTCACAAACAACATCCCACAGCGCGACGGCGGTACGCATATGGCCGGTTTCCGCGGTGCGCTGACGCGGCAGGTTACGGGTTATGCAGAAAAGTCAGGCCTGACCAAAAAGGAAAAGGTTTCGCTCACCGGTGACGATTGCCGCGAGGGCCTGACAGCGGTTCTCTCGGTGAAGGTGCCGGACCCGAAATTCTCCTCCCAGACCAAGGACAAGCTGGTCTCCTCTGAGGTGCGCCCGGTGGTGGAAAGCCTCGTCAACGAGGCGCTCGGCACCTGGTTCGAGGAACATCCGACGGAAGCCAAGACGCTGATCGGCAAGGTGGTGGAAGCCGCCGCCGCACGCGAGGCTGCCCGCAAGGCACGCGAACTGACACGCCGCAAGGGCGTGCTGGATATTACCTCGCTGCCGGGCAAGCTGGCCGACTGTCAGGAGCGTGATCCGGCGAAATCCGAAATCTTCATCGTCGAGGGTGACTCCGCTGGCGGCTCGGCCAAATCCGGCCGTTCGCGCAAGAACCAGGCGATCCTGCCGCTGCGCGGCAAGATCCTGAACGTGGAGCGTGCCCGCTTCGACCGCATGCTTTCCTCCGACATGATCGGCACTCTGATCACGGCGCTTGGCACGGGTATCGGCAAGGACGAGTTCAACGCCGAGAAGCTGCGCTATCACAAGATCATCATCATGACGGACGCCGACGTCGACGGCGCCCACATTCGCACGCTGCTTCTCACCTTCTTCTTCCGGCAGATGCCGGAACTGATCGAGCGCGGGCACCTCTATATTGCCCAGCCGCCGCTCTACAAGGTGACGCGCGGCAAGTCGGTCCAGTACATCAAGGATGAGGCGGCGTTTGAGGAATTCCTGATCGATTCCGGCCTTGAAGAGGCCTCGCTGGAACTCTCCAACGGCGAAGTTCGCGGCGGACAGGATCTGAAACAGGTGATCGAGGATGCGCGCGGCGTACGCTCGCTGATCAATGGCCTGCACACCCGCTACGACCGTTCGGTGGTGGAGCAGGCGGCGATTGCCGGCGCGCTCAACGCGGCGGTGCTGGCTGACCCGGGCCGGGCGGCCGAAGCTGTGAAGCACGTGGCGGAGCGGCTCGACATGATCGCCGAGGACACGGAACGCGGCTGGGAAGGGCGCGTGAACCCCTCCAACGAGGGCGCGGGCGGCTATCTTTTTGAGCGCACGGTGCGTGGCGTGCGCGAGGTGGTGGTGCTCGACTCGGCGCTGGTCGCTTCTGCCGATGCGCGCGCGATCGACCGCTACACCGCGCGCCTGCAGGAGATTTACACCAAATCGCCCGTACTGCGCCGCAAGGACAAGTCCGAAGTCATTTCCGGGCCGATGGCACTGCTTGACCAGGTCTTTGCGACCGGCCGCAAGGGCCTTACCATGCAGCGCTACAAGGGCCTTGGTGAGATGAATGCCGAGCAGCTCTGGGAGACGACGCTCGACCCCGATGCCCGCTCGCTGCTTCAGGTGAAGGTGACGGACGCGACGGACGCGGATTCGCTCTTCTCACGCCTGATGGGCGACGAGGTGGAACCGCGACGCGAGTTCATTCAGGATAATGCGCTGTCGGTAGCAAACCTCGACATCTGACTGTTTTCCATAGAGAAAATTATCGAGCGGCGCCGGGAGACCGGCGCCGTCTTTCGTTTCCGGCAGGGGAATTCCAGTGCCTTGTCGGGTTGCGTGCCCGATCCACGTCCTTGAGGAGAAGCCGGAATTGTCCGGCCCGGAACGGGAGAGAAGACATGCGAAAAGTCATCGTGAGTGCGATGGTCAGCCTCGATGGTGTCATGCAGGCGCCGGGCGGACCCGAGGAAGATCCGACGGGCGGCTTCCCCTTTGGAGGGTGGGTCGAACCGCTCGCCGACGAAGGGCTGGGTGAGGCCATCGGCGAGATGTTCTCAAAGCCCTTCGACCTGCTGCTCGGGCGCAAGACCTACGACATTTTTGCCGCCTACTGGCCCTATCAGGACGAAGGCGACCCGATCGGGAGTATTTTCGACCGCGTGACAAAATATGTCGCCACCCGCAATCCCGACCTGAAGCTCGACTGGCAGAACAGCCGGACCCTCGGCGCGGATGCGGTGGCTGCGGTAAAGGCGCTCAAAAGCGAGGATGGTCCGGCTTTGCTCACACAGGGGTCCACGGATTTCCTGCAGACCCTGTTTGCGCACGACCTCGTCGACGAGCTGACCATCACCACATTTCCGGTGGTGCTGGGCAAGGGAAAGCGGCTGTTCAGGACCGGCACAGAAGTGGCTCCGGGCACGTTTCGGCTAACGGGCTCCAGAACCACCGAGGCCGGCACGCTGGTCAACCGATACACCCGCGCGGGCGAGGTGAAGACGGGAACCTTCGCGATAAAACCCCCATCAGATGCCGAAATCGAACGGCGTCGGACGCTGGTCTGAGCGAACAGTCGCAGCCGCAGGGTTACAGGACCGGCGACACCCGGGTGAGCCGGTTCTCCCGTCTTTACGCTTTTGTTGACTAACCGGCAAAACTGCTTTAGCTGGTTCGGCTGAAGGAGCGTGCGATGCATGATGCCCGAATTGCCGCGTGGCCGGTTCCGTTCTTCTTCGGTGGTCGGACCTGCCTGGACTTCGTCAACACGGTCAACAGCCGCTCGCGGCCGGCAACGAAGGATTACCTGTCCGACTATGCTGCTCTGCTGGGCTGGTCCGGGCAGGTAGACCTCTTTGACGCGCCGTCGCTCGCGCGTCTGCGTACGCTGGCGGAGGCGGACAGGCGCGGGGCGGAGGCGTCCCATGTCAGGGCGATCCGGTTCCGTGAAACGCTCTTCGCCCTTTTTCGAAGCGTGATCGAGGGCTGCGATCCGCCGGAAGGCGGGCTGGAAGAGCTGAGCCGGCTTGCCGGCGAAGCCCGGCAGCGACAGCGGCTTGCACGGGAACCGGCCGGCTTTGCCTGGAACTGGGACGAGTGCCGCCTCGACCTCGATGCGCCGCTCCATGCGGTCGCGCTTTGTGCCGAAGCGATGCTTACAGGCGACGATCTTGCGCGGCTGAAGGCCTGTCCCGGACCGGAAGGCTGCGGATGGCTCTTCTTTGACGAAACAAAGAATGCGTCGCGCCGCTGGTGCAGCATGGATCATTGCGGCGGCACGGCAAAAGCGCGCCGGCATGCCGCCCGTGTAAGGGAGAAACGGGCGTGAAATCCATCTCTTTGCGAAGCATAATCATTGCCGCGCTGGCGCTCTGCACCGTGCTTTTCGCCATCGGCTGGTTCACCCGCAACGACCCCTCTCAGGATCCCTATGTAAAGATCCTCGGTGGCGGCTTCATGTTCAACTATCGCGAGGCGGAGGTCTTCTACGGTTTTACCGCTCAGGTGGTGCGGCCGCTGGCCAGCGGCTCGATCATCGAAGCGACATTCGACGATCCGGCCGGCGGTGCGCCGCTCGTGGTATCGGAGCGGGTGAGCACGATGACCGACCGCTATGCGCTGCGCACGCCACCCGTTCGCGGGGTCGAGGCCAGGAAGCCCTATCATGTGTCAATCCGTGTCTACGACCGGCAGAAGACCTCTCTGCTCTGGCAGACCGAGATGGATTTCACGAGCCAGATCAGCGACCGGGTGGTGCCGGACAAACCGCTCACCATCGGTCCGGGTTATCATCTCAATCCGGATTGAGAGTCCGCAGCCTACCTGAATTTTTTCATGAACCTTTCTCCAGGCCACGGCAACTGACGGATGCCGGGGCGCGATTGCCCCATCCTGAAACCCGTACTGGAGATGACAATGCCCTACTCGTTCAAGACAAACCGGATCGCCGTGGCCGCGGCTTCGCTCGTGATGCTTTCGGCGACGGCCATACCGACCGCCGGCGTCGCCGGCCAGTTCGCGCTCGCCCCGCAGATGGCGGGCCCCTCGATGAACTGCTCGGTGCCCAACCATGTGGTGTGCACCATCAGCAGCACGAAGGGTCTGAAGCTGGTGAAGATCACCGCCAACACGCCGCAGGGAAGCGTGAACCTCGTCAACAAGACGTATCGCAGCTGTCCGAAGTCGGTGAAGGTTTCGTGGGACTCAGCCTACCAGATGGCCGGCAAACAGATCGTCGAATGTAGTGGCGGCGGTTTCAAGCTGAAAGCGCGCTGAACCGCCGGTCCTTGACCAACACCCGCCAGAGCGCACGCGCTGCACCAGTAGCCAGGGTCAGCACTGCCGCTGAGCTGGACAAGAGACGATGTCGCCGGGCCCGGGTGGCGGGGCAGCCCGTATCAGCGGCATCGAGGGTGGGTTTGTCTGCCGTTGCAGCAAGCCCACCCGTTTTCGTCCTTAAGTGCTAGTCGCTCATCTTCAGCGCCTGGATGAAGGCTTCCTGCGGAATCTCCACCTTGCCGAACTGGCGCATGCGCTTCTTGCCCTCTTTCTGCTTCTCGAGCAGCTTGCGCTTGCGGGTCACATCGCCGCCGTAACACTTGGCCGTCACATCCTTGCGCATGGCCGAAATGGTCTCGCGGGCGATCACCTTGCCGCCGATCGCCGCCTGGATCGGGATCTTGAACATGTGACGGGGGATCAGCTCCTTGAGCTTCTCGCACATGACACGCCCGCGTTTTTCAGCGGCCTGCCGGTGCACCAGCATCGAGAGCGCATCAACCGGCTCTTCGTTGACGAGGATCGACATCTTCACCAGATCGCCTTCACGATAGCCGGTGAGCTGATAGTCGAAGCTGGCATAGCCCTTGGTGATGGACTTCAGCCGGTCGTAGAAATCGAACACCACCTCGTTGAGCGGCAGCTCATAGGTGACCATGGCGCGCTTGCCGACATAGGAAAGATCCGTCTGGACGCCGCGCCGCTCCTGACAGAGCTTGAGGATCGAGCCGAGATAGTCGTCCGGTGTGAGGATCGTGGCCTTGATCCAGGGCTCTTCGATGGAGGCGATCTTCACCACGTCCGGCATGTCGGCCGGATTGTGCAGCTCGACCTGGTCGCCAGAGGTCAGGTTCATGCGATAGACCACCGAGGGGGCGGTGGCGATGAGATCGAGATTGAACTCGCGCTCAAGCCGCTCCTGGATGATCTCAAGATGCAGGAGGCCGAGGAAGCCGCAGCGGAAGCCGAAGCCGAGGGCAGCCGAAGTCTCCATCTCGAAAGAGAAAGAGGCGTCGTTGAGGCGCAGCTTGCCCATGGCGGCGCGCAGGTCTTCAAAGTCCGCCGCATCGACCGGAAAGAGGCCGCAGAAGACAACCGGCTGCGCCGGCTTGAAGCCCGGCAGGGGCTTGGCCGTCTGGCGCTTGTCTTCGGTGATCGTGTCGCCGACGCGGGTGTCTGCCACTTCCTTGATCGAGGCGGTAATGAAGCCGATCTCACCGGGACCGAGTTCTTCAACCATGACCATCTTCGGGGTCATGACGCCGACCCGGTCGACCGGGTACCTGGCGTCCGTGCCCATCATGCGGATGGTCTGACCCTTCCTGAGCTTGCCGTCGATAATGCGGACCAGCACGATAACGCCCAGATAGGCATCGTACCAGCTGTCGACGAGCAGTGCCTTGAGCGGCGCCTCCCGATCGCCGTCCTTCGGCGCCGGGAGACGGGTGACAATGGCTTCGAGCACCTCGTCGATGCCCACGCCGGTCTTGGCCGAAATCGGGATTGCATCGGAAGCGTCGAGGCCGATCACCTCCTCGATCTGCTCCTTGACGCGGTCGGTGTCGGCAGCCGGCAGATCCACCTTGTTCAAGACGGTCACGATCTCATGATCGTTGTCGATGGCCTGGTAGACATTGGCAAGCGTCTGGGCTTCCACACCCTGGCTGGCATCGACCACCAGAAGCGAGCCCTCGCAGGCCGAGAGCGAGCGAGAAACCTCATAGGCAAAGTCTACGTGGCCGGGCGTGTCGATCAGGTTCAGCACATAGTGCTCGCCGTTGCGCGCGTCGTACTCCAGTCGCACGGTCTGCGCCTTGATCGTGATGCCGCGCTCGCGCTCGATATCCATCGAGTCGAGGATCTGATCCTTCATCTCGCGGTCTTCCAGCGAGCCGGTCATCTGGATCAGCCGGTCGGCGAGCGTCGACTTGCCATGGTCGATATGCGCGACGATGGAAAAGTTGCGAATATGGGAAAGTGGCGTGTTCGTCATGCCGCTGGCCTTAGCAGGCGGCCCGTTCTTCGACAAGCAGATTGCTGCAGGGGAGGAGCCGAGCGCCGTGTCAGGAGGAAAAAACAGCAACATTGCGGATGCGATCGGGCGACCATATATCCCGCGCATGTGCGATCCTGACCAAAACAAGCTGGGTTTCCTGATCCATGACGTTGCGCGCCTCATGCGCAAGCGCTTTCTGGAACAGGACAATGAATTCGGACTTTCATCTGCCCAGTGGCGGCTGCTTTTCCGGCTATTGAAGGAAGATGGTGTTCCGCAGGTGCGGCTGGCCGAGCTTCTGGAAGTGGAGCCGATCAGCGTTTCGCGAATGGTCGACCGGCTGGCAGAGAGCGGCTGGGTGGAACGTCGCCTTGCCAGAACGGATCGGCGCGTGCGCATGATCTATGCGACGAGAAAAGCAAGGGACGCCTGTGGCGGCATCCAGGAAATCAGCGCTTCGGTCTATGAAGAGGCCCTTTCCGGCCTGGCTGACGATGAGCGCCGGGTTCTTTTCGGGGCGTTGGGCAAGATGGCGCAGAACCTCTACGGACCTGAAGCCGCAGACAGGGCGTGACCGCGCCCTGCCGTCGCGGGTTTCAATCGGCGACCAGCTTGCGGTAAAGGTGCCATGTGGCGTGGCCGAGAATTGGCATGACCACGGCAAGACCGGCAAAGAGCGGCAGCGACCCGATGATCAGTCCACCCGCCACCAGCACGCCCCAGAGCGCGATGGGTAGCGGATTGACGCTGGCGGCCCGCACCGAGGTGATGATTGCGGCAACGGCGCCGCAGTCGCGGTCAAGCAGCATGGGGAAGGCGATGGCCGTGGTAATCAGCACCACGAGGGCAAAAATGAAGCCAATCGCATTGCCGAGCGTGAGCAGCATGAAGCCGGCGTCGGTGGTGAACAGGCTCTCAAGGAACAGCGAGATCGATGCCGGCGGTTCCGGACCGAGCAGGCGCACATAAAGCCCCTGAGCAACCAGCAGCCACGTCACGAAGATGGCGAACAGCATTGCCCCAACTGCGATGATGGATGGTATCGCGGGTGACTTGAGCACTGCCAGCGCGTGCCGCCAGGATGTATCGAGCCCGGCTTCGCGTCTTCGGCTGATTTCGTAGAGGCCGATGGCTGCAAATGGCCCGAGCAGCGCAAAGCCGGAGGCCAGGGGGAAGAGTAGCGGAAGCGCGTTTGCGTCCGAAGCCCAGTAGATCAACACCACCCCGACAAGCGGGTAGATGAGGCACAGGAACGCGTAGTGTGAAGGTTTCTGCCAGAAATCATCGAGCCCGCGCCCAAGCGCATCGATGACATCGGACGTGCTGATCTTGCGAACAGCCGGCAAGGACAGAGTCTTGTCGGTTCCGGCCATGACATGAAAATCCGCCATTTCAGACCTCCCGGATCTGCCGGGACGCAGACCGCACCCCGACGGCAAACCAAGCCCGGATTATAGGGCCTGAGCGGCATCGCGGCGAGACAGGCGTCGGTCACATCTTCTGGAGCGGGCAGTGAGCGGCGTCAGGATCGCAGGGGGAAGAATGTCCTTTTGGCGAAGGGTGCGGTGGCGCCGTGCAGGATGACGGACAGAAGGATCGTGAAGACGGCAATGTTGGTGATTGCCTCCGCCACGTCGAAGCCGGACTGGTCGACCACGAGAATGAGATAGAGCACGGAGGCGAGGCCGCGCGGGCCGAACCAGCCGACGAAAAGCCGTGCCCGTGTTCCTGTCCCGGTTCCCAGCATGGCGATGAAAACGGGAACGATGCGAATGACGGTGAGGCTGAGCACTGCATAGAACAGAGCCGGCAAGGCGGGCGCTTCCAGCGCCTGCGGCAGCATGGCCGCGCCGAACAGGAGAAAGGTGAGATTGGTGAGGATCGATCCCTCGGTCATGGCAAAATTGCTCGCCTTCTCCACCGTTTCGGCAGGCAGCCGCCAGCCAAAGGCCAGCCCCGCTGCAAAGGCGGCAAGAAACCCGTTGCCGCCTGCCAGTTCTGCGCCGAGATAGGCTAGCCCGGCTAGCCCGACCATGATGGGCGTGCGCCCGGCCGGGTTGGAAAAGGCGCGTGTAAAGGCAAAGTCGGCGGCGACTGCGCCGAGATAGCCAACGGCGAGCCCGACGAGCGGTCCGAAAACCACCTGTTTCAGAAAGAAGGCCGCGTGCCCGGCCATGCCTTCACCGCCACCGGTGTCGGCGGCGAGCGCCAGTGCAATGAGCAGCAGGGGCAGGCACAGCCCGTCATTGAGCCCGCTTTCCACGTCCAGGGCTTCGCGCTCGACTTCGGGCAGTCCGTCATTGCCGAAAACCGGCTGCGCCAGCGCCGCGTCGGTCGGGGTCAGGACTATGGCGAGCACAAGCGCGCCAAAAAGGCCGAGCGCGGGAAAGAGAAACATCCCCGCGGCAGTGCCGGCAAGGATGGTGAGCGGAATGCCGATGAAGAGGAGCCGTGCGGAAAGGAGGGCGGTCGCGCGCTCGGCCATCACGCTTGAAATTCGGATGTTCGCAGCATCGCGATAGAGGATAATCGCGAGCGTCGCCGTTGCGAGGAACTCGACGACCGAATTGTCGAGCGGTGAGGTCAGCGTGGCATCCGTGAGATGGAAGCCATAGCCCAGCGCGGTGAAGAGCATGGGGCCGGAGAGAACCGAGGCTTCAAGCTTTCGAGAGACCAGTGAGTAGGCGGTGAAAGCGATGAAAAGAAGAACCAGCGCCACGTGAACGTCCATCAGTTTGATCCCCTGTCTTCCGCAGCCGCGTTATCGCCCCGCGGTTTCCCCCAGTTCAGCGTCTTGTAGTCGAAGCCGAAAGCCAGGGTCGGTTTGACGATGGCGAAATAGGGCGAGAGATCGAAATCGCGCGGCGTGAAGAGGCTGTGGTGGCGGATGTGCAGGATTTCCTGCCGCGAATAGGTGGATTCGGCCGAGGCGTGCCCCTTGGCCTTGGTGATTTCGGGCAGGATCGGGTAGCCGACTTTCTGAAACGCCTGGGCGATGAGCGAAGAGCAGATGGCGCGCGTCGGATCGCCCGAGCCGATGGCGATCATGCGCCGGCGCCAGCGTACGGGAACGGGGGGCGTCGGCAGGAAATAGCGCAGCAGGTCGAAGATGTTGCGCATGTCGTAGTGCAGGCCGAGCTTTTCGATCATGAAGCCGACGATCAAATCCCGATCGTCAGGCGTAAGGCCGTTCGCCCGGCAGATGCGCGTGTTGTAGGTCTTGTACTTGGAAAGCGGCACGGCAATGCAGCCATCGCCCAGGATGACCTCGACGAGACGGGGGCGTTCGGAGCCGTCTTCAGGCTCCGGCAGCGCATCGCCCACATAGAGCGCTGCATGGCTCCAGGTGGACTGGGTCAGATATTTGATCGCCGCCGAAATGCGCTGATTGCCTTCGATCAGCAGAATATCGCCGGGCTGCAGGGTGCGATGCAGCGTTTCGGGGTCGGACGGCGTGTAGGGTTGATACCCAGAGGATTCGCTTTGCAGCCGCCGTGCCAGAAAGCGGCCGAACCGGTCGAGCAGGGTGCTGGGTTGTTCGCTCATTCGCTCCCGTCCGCGATTCTTCGATCAATGGCAGGTGGAACTTAGAGGTTTTATCGCGTCGGGCAAACGGCCTGATGTGGCTCGAGGCAAACAGAGACTGGCTTGACTTAATTCAAACGTTTGATTAAATCGAGGACATGATGCATGACAATGGCAATACACAGAATGTCGAAACACGGCTTTCATCGGCGGATCACACGCGGCTTTCGCTCATCCGGGCGGGGCTGAAGCTCTTCGGCGAGAAAGGGTTCGACGGCACGACAACGCGCGAGATCGCGCGCGCAGCCGGTGCGAATATTGGCTCGATCTCCTATCATTTCGGCGGCAAGGAAGGCCTGCGCGCGGCTTGTGCCGATTACATCGTCGAATTGATCGGCAGGATTGCCGGCAGTGCCCTCAATCTCAAGCCGGATCACGGCGCAACCCTGACGCCATCCGAGGCCCGCGCCGTCTTGATGCAGGTGCTCGATACGATGACCGGCTTCATCGCAGCACGGCCCGAAGCCGGGCTCATCGTCAAATTCGTGCTGCGGGAACTCTCCCACCCCACGGTCGCACTCGACCGCATTTATGAAGGCATATTCGCCCCGGTTCACAAGCGCCTCTGCGCGGTCTGGGAGGCGGCGACCGGAGAACCGGCGGAGAGCGACGAGACGCGGCTGACTGTGTTCACACTGATCGGCCAGCTCGTCTATTTCCGCATCGCCAGCGAAGCGGTGCAGCGGCGCATGGGCTGGAGTGAAATCGGCGCACGCGAAGCAGCGGCCATCACGGCCATAGCCGGGGGCAACCTCGACGCCATACTCGCCGCGCGGACGCGTGGAAAGGAAACATCATGAGCATGCTCTGCGCCATACCGGTTCTCGCCGGGCTGATTTCCGGTTGCGGTTCCGCGGAGCCACTGGCCGTGGGCTATGTGGAAGGCGATTATGTGCTGCTCGCACCCACGGAAGTGGGGCAGTTGAGCGCCGTTCCGGTGCGGCGCGGCGCCTTTGTGGAGAAAGGCGCGACGGTTGCCGTGATGGATGACACGGATGCGCGCATCGCCGTTCGGCAGGCTGAGGCGGGACTGGCAGAAGCGGAAGCACAGCTTGCCGACCTCAAGGAGCCGAAGCGACCCGAAGAGATCGCCGTTCTGGAGGCTGCCCTTGCATCGGCAAAGGCCGAGGCGGCGGAAGCCGGCCGCGTGCTCTCACGAACCGAAGATCTCTCGCGCCGCGGCATCGCTACGCAGGCCGAGCTCGACAAGGCACGCACGGCAAAGGAACTGGCGGACACGCGGGTCGGCCAGGCCGAGGCCAATCTGTCGGTGGCAAGACTGCCTGCCCGTGCTGAAGCGATCAAGGCTGCTGCCAGGCGCCGCGACCAGATGGAGGCAGCACTGGAACAGGCGCGCTGGCGCCTTTCGGAACGCGCCATCACCGCGCCCTCCGCCGGTCGCATCGACGATGTGATCCGCAATGCGGGCGATGTGGCCGGGCCTTCGGCTCCGGTCGTCTCGCTGCTGCCCGACGGCGGGGTGAAGCTCAAGGTCTATGTGCCGGAAACGGCATTCTCTAGCCTGAAACCCGATGCGCTTCTGGCCGTGAACTGCGATGGTTGCGATGCGGGCTTGACCGCGCGCATCACCTATATTTCTCCCGATCCGGAATTTACGCCGCCGGTGATCTACTCGCTTGAGACGCGGCAGAAGCTCGTCTATCTGGTCGAGGCGCGGCCTGAGGGCGACGCGCGCAGTCTGCAGCCTGGGCAGATCGTGGATGTGCGCCTGAAGGTGGATGCGCCATGAACGCGATCGATGTCCACGGTCTTGTGAAACGCTTCGGCGACAAGACGGTCGTCAACAATGTGACGATGCAGGTGGCCAGGGGCGAGATTGTCGGCTTTCTCGGCCCGAACGGTTCCGGCAAGACGACAACGATCCGCATCATGTGCGGGCTTCTGACGCCGGATGAGGGCGATGGCACGGTTCTGGGCTTCAACCTGCGAACCGAGGGGCTGAAGATCAAGCGCGAAGTCGGCTACATGACCCAGCGCTTCTCCTTTTACGAAGACCTGACAATTGCCGAGAACCTGGCCTTTGTCGCAAGGCTCTATGATCTCAAACCGGTAGGCGCGCATGTGGACCGGACGCTGGAGGACCTCGGCCTTTCCTCGCGTCGCAACCAGCTGGCCGGCACGCTTTCGGGCGGCTGGAAGCAGCGGCTGGCGCTGGCGGCCTGCATCATGCATCAGCCGAAACTTCTCCTGCTCGATGAGCCGACGGCGGGTGTCGATCCCAAGGCGCGGCGCGATTTCTGGGACGAAATTCATCGTCTTGCCGCAGACGGGCTGACGGTTCTGGTCTCCACCCACTACATGGATGAGGCCGAGCGCTGCCACCGCATCTCCTACATCTCCTACGGCACCATGCTGGCCACGGGGTCTGTGACAGATGTGGTGCGCGATGCCGGGCTTGTCACCTATCTCGTTGACGGGCCGAAGCTTGAAAAGCTGGCCGCCGAGTTGCGGGAGCGGCCCGGCGTGGAGCAGGTCGCGCCCTTCGGCGCAAGCCTTCATGTGGTGGGATCGGATGAAGAAGCGCTCAAGGCGGCGCTACAGGATCTCGACGGGCGCGAGGGCGTGAGCGTGTCACGCGGCGAAACGAGCCTCGAGGATGTCTTCATCCAGTTCATGGCCAATTCCACGGACAACATGCAATGAACGGCTTCTTTTCATTTAGTCGGCTCATGGCGCTGCTTATCAAGGAGTTCATCCAGATGCGGCGCGACCGCATCACCTTCGGCATGATGCTCGGCGTTCCGCTCATGCAGCTCGTCCTGTTCGGCTATGCGATCAATTCCGACCCCAAGGCTCTGCCGGCGGCGCTCGTTTCGCTGAGCCAGGATCACTACAGCCGGGCGATGGTCTCTGCGCTGGAGAACACGGACTATTACCGCTTCGATCACGTGGTGGAGAGCGCGGCGGAGGCCGAGCAACTCATGGCGAGCGGCAAGGTGGTTTTCGTGGTCACCATCCCCTCGGATTTCGCCCGCCGTGTCGACCGGGGGCAGCGGCCGCAGATCCTGATCGAGGCGGATGCGACCGATCCGTCCGTCGCATCAGGAGCGATTTCCACACTCGGAACGGTTGCCTCGGAGGCGCTTTTGCGCGAGCGCGGCGTGCCGGCTTCGGAGGCAAATCCGACAGACCGGCTGGAGGTTATCGTCCACCGGCGCTACAATCCCGAAGGGCTTTCGCAATACAACATCGTGCCGGGGCTGCTTGGCGTCATCCTGCAGATGACCATGGTGATGATGACATCCATCGCGCTCACCCGCGAACGCGAGCGCGGCACGATGGAGAACCTGCTCGCCATGCCCGCCAGCCCGCTGGAGATCATGATGGGCAAGGTGCTGCCCTATCTCGTCGTGGGCGCCGTGCAGGTTGCCGTCATCCTTGGTGCGGCGAAGCTGCTTTTCGGTGTGCCCTTCGTTGGCAGCATATGGCTTCTCCTGGCGGCGGTACTCATCTTCGTTCTGGCGCTCGTTCTGCTTGGTTACACGATCTCGACCGTCGCCCGCACGCAGATGCAGGCCCTGCAGCTCACCTTCTTCTTCTTCCTGCCGTCGATCCTGCTCTCCGGCTTCATGTTTCCATTTCGCGGCATGCCCGACTGGGCGCAATGGCTGGGAGAGATCTTTCCGCTCACCCATTTTCTGCGCGTCATCCGCGCCATCATGCTGAAGGGGGCAGACCTGCCGGCAGTGGCCTTCGAGACGGGAATCCTCGTCCTGTTCATCATCGTCTATGCCGGGTTTGCGCTGCTGCGCTTCCGCCGGACGCTGGATTGAGAATGCCGGTTGGAGCCATATGTGAATTCACATTTTAGAATGGTTCTAATCTATTGACGGCGATCGAGTCGACTCTTATCTTAGAATTATTCTAAATAACGGATTGCCTCTGTCATGTTTTCTCGCTTTTTCGGTTCCCACCGCCGTCCTTTCTCCTCACTCGATGAACAGGAGATTCTCGCTCTTGCTATCTCTTCGGAAGAGGACGACGCGCGCATCTATCGCGCCTATGCCGATGGCCTGCGCGACGAATACCCGCATTCGGCGGCCGTGTTCGATGAAATGGCAGAGGAAGAGGACGGACACCGTGCGGCGCTTATCGAGGCGCACAGGGAGCGCTTCGGCGAGCGCATTCCCCTGATCCGCCGCGAGCATGTGCGCGGCTATTACGACCGCAAGCCCGACTGGCTGGTGCGCCCGCTCGGGCTCGACACGGTGCGTTCGCAGGCCGAGCAGATGGAGGAGCAGGCGCATCGCTTCTACGTGGAAGCGGCCAAGCGGACCGAGGACGCCGGCATCCGCAAACTGCTTGGCGATCTGGCCATAGCCGAAAAGACACATGAATCTCTGGCGCACCGGCTTTCCGAGAAGCATCTGGGCGAAGACGAACGCGCCGAGGAAGAGCAGACCGAGCGCAAGCAGTTCATCCTGACCTATGTGCAGCCTGGCCTTGCCGGCCTGATGGACGGCTCGGTCTCAACGCTTGCGCCCATCTTCGCTGCCGCATTTGCCACGGGCGACACATGGCAGACCTTTCTCGTCGGTCTTGCCGCGTCCATCGGCGCCGGCATCTCCATGGGTTTCACGGAAGTGGCCTCCGACGATGGTGTCATCTCGGGGCGTGGCTCGCCGATCAAGCGCGGTCTTGCCACGGGCATCATGACGACCGTGGGCGGCCTTGGCCACGCGCTTCCTTATCTGATCCCGCATTTCTGGACCGCGACGATCATTGCATTCGTCATCGTTTTCATCGAGCTGTGGGCGATCGCCTGGATCCAGAACCGCTATATGGAAACCCCGTGGAGCCGCGCCACCTTCCAGGTGGTGCTTGGCGGTGCGCTGGTCTTCGCCACGGGCATGCTCATCGGCAATGCCTGACGCCGCTCATGCGTCATGCAGCGCGCGGCTGTCTTCCGGCGCTTCCGCGCGCTCGGCCATGCCATAGTCGCGCAGGACATGGGCGATGCGCAGACGGTAGCCGGCAAATATCCCGCCGCGACCCGCGCGCTGGGCCTGCCTGTGCTCCTCCGTGTTGCGCCAGGCCTTGACCGCCTCCTCGTCGCGCCAGAAAGACAGTGAGAGAATGCGGCTTTCGTCGTTGAGGCTCTGGAAGCGTTCGATGGAAATGAAGCCGTCGATCCTGTCGAGCAGCGGACGCAGATCGGCGGCGATGCCGAGATAGGCATCGCGCCTGCCATCAGCCGGCTCAACCTCGAAGATGACCGCGATCATGGCCGTACCCATTCGGCATGGGGCGTGGAAGCGCGTTTCAGGAACATGCGATCCTCCTTGAGAATAAAGCGCTCGCGCCTTGCGAACTCGTAATTCGCGCGACCTTCGGGGCTCGCCGCAAGCCGTGTCCGATAAGCCTCGTAGGCAGCGAGACTGTCGACATCATAGACGCCATAGGCGGTCGTCGCCGACCCCTCATATGGCGCGAAATAGCCGATGAGGTCGACACCGGCGCGCGGGATCGCCTGCCCCCAGTTGCGGGAATATTCCTCAAAGGCATCCCGTTTGAACGGGTCGATCTCGTAGCGGATGAAACATGTGATGGTCACGGGTATGGTCTCTTTCTGCTGGCATGCTTCGATGAGCATGGAAGCGTTTTCCTGTTTTCTGTGTCAGACGTCCCAGAAGGGCTTTGCGCATTCGCGTTCCACGTCACGGCGGGTGAGGCCGACATCGCGGAGTTGCTCGTCGGTGAGATCGGCCAGGTCTCGCCGCTGGCGGTATCGCTCCGAAGCAAGCGCGAGCCGGTAGAACCACGACAGGATCGAGGTTCGGCGGTTTTTGGCCTGTTCCACCGGGGGAATGATCGATCTCTCATATGCCCGCATCGCTTCTCTCCCTGTTCGATGGTCCGAGAATAGCGCTTGTCGAACATTCATACTTTGGTTAGCATCGAACTATGAAAGCAGGAACGGACCTCGCCCAGATCGCAAGCCTCGTCGGCGACCCGGCGCGCGCCAATATGCTGGCGGCGCTGATGGGAGGCACGGCCCTCACGGCCAGTGAACTGGCGATGGAAGCCGGCGTCACTTTGCCCACAGCCAGTGCGCATCTTGCCAGGCTGTCAGATGGCGGGTTGCTGCGCATGACGCGGCAGGGCCGCCACCGCTATTACGCACTGGCGGATCATCAGGTGGCCGCCATGCTTGAATCCATCATGGGCGTGGCGGCGGCGCTGGGGCCGCGAAAGGTGTTGCCCGGCCCGCGCGATACGGCCATGCGCGAAGCCAGAATCTGCTACGACCATCTGGCGGGCGAGGCAGGCGTCGCCATGTTCGACGCCTTTGCCGGGCGCGGGTTGATCGCCATCGATGGAGACGACGTAAACCTCACGAACAAGGGGGCAGGGTTCTTCAGCGATTTCGGTCTCGACATTGAGGCGATGCGCGGGAAGCGCCGCCCGATATGCCGCTCCTGCCTTGACTGGAGCGTGCGGCGCTCGCATCTGGCGGGAAGTCTGGGAGCCGGGATGCTCGACCGGTTTATGGCGCTACATTGGGTGCGGCGGGAAAAGAACAGCCGCGTAATCCGCTTTACGCCGCCCGGACGCGCAGCCTTTGAGCGGCTACTGCGCGAAGCCTGAACCAGCGCGAAACGGAAACGTGGCCGTTTCCTTCGGCGATTGTTTGCGCCATGGTCGCGCTTCACGAATGATTCCACCACCACTCTGCCGGGGACGCTGATGAACACCGAACTGCTGCGCAGGCTCTGCGAAACGCCGGGTGCGCCGGGCCACGAAACGCGCGTGCGCGCACTGATCGAAAAGGAGATCGAGGGTCTTTTCGATGAGGTGCGGACCGATCCGATGGGCTCGCTCCTGTGTGTGCGCAAGCCACGCAAGAAGGTGAAGGGCGACCCGCTCAAAATCATGCTTCTGTGTCACATGGACGAGATTGCCTTTCTCGTCACCCATGTGACGGAGAAGGGCTTCCTGCACCTCGACCCGGTAGGCGGCTTCGACCCGCGCAACCTGTTTTCCCGCCGCGTGCTCGTCTGTACCGAGAGCGGCGACTACAAGGGTGTGATGAACCCCGCCGGCAAGCCCATTCACATCCAGAGTGCGGAAGAACGCAAGAAGGTGCCCGAGCCCGGTGACTTTATCGTCGATATGGGGCTCGGCGAAAAGGCGCGCGATCTCGTTCAGGTTGGCGACTTCGTGGTGATGGACGAACCATTCCTTGAGATGGGCGAAAAGTTCGTTTCAAAGGCGCTCGACAATCGCGTCGCCTGCTGGCTCGGCATCGAGGCGATCCGTGCGCTGGAAGAAGCGGGCGAAAAGCATGCATGCGAGATCCATGTGGCGTTCACCGCTCAGGAAGAGGTGGGGCTGCGCGGCGCGCGCACGGCTGCCTATGCGGTCAAGCCCGATATCGGCCTAGGCATCGACACGACGCTCTCATGCGACACGCCGGGCATCGGCGAGCACGAGGCGGTGACGAAGCAGGGAGAAGGCTTCGGTCTTCATGTGAAGGACTCTTCCTTCATCGCCGATCAGGCGCTGGTGCGCGAGGTCGAGCAGCTCGCCAAAAAGAAGGCGATCCCCTACCAGCGCACCATTCTGGCCCGTGGCGGGCAGGATGGCGCGGCAGCCCAGCAGGCGGCCGCCGGCGCGCGCGCCGTGGGCATCGTGGTGGGCACCCGCTACATCCACACCGTGACCGAAATGATCGACCGCAACGACCTTCAGGCCGCGCTCGACATCATCGTCGCCTATCTCGGCGAAAATTAAAGCTGAAGCGCCGCCGCGCTGCATAAAACTGTGGCGCGGCGGCCACACTGCGCGCTCTTCCGCAACAAGACCCGATTTACGCCATCAAAGCGGCACAAATCCCGGCGAAATCCGACCGGCATTCACGGAGCGTTCACTTCGTGTGTGTACTTTTGGCCCGATACTTCACACTGGCGGTTTTGGAGGAGCCGCCACCGGTTGGACATGACCCATGGCTCTGATTATTCGCCTCGTTGCCGTTCTTCGCGATTTCTTCGCCCCGCGCTATCACCCCGAGCGTCACTATATGCGTGGCCCCGGCCCTGCCTGCCAGAAACGTGGCGGCGGTTCGGCCACGGCAGCCTGACGGCAGCGCTCACTCACAATATCTGACGATCACCGGCTTTCCGGCTGACGCGCCCAGTTCGTGGCATTCATCTGCTGCGCACAATTGCCAGCCGGAGCCTGTTGTGCCTGAAGCCGCAAGGGCAAGTTCGCTCTGCGGTGGCAGGGAAGGGCGATAGCGCCACCAACCATCTTCAAAGTGCGCGTCAGGCGGCGGCTCCATGCCCGCGCCCGATCCCTGAACCCTCGCCTCGACAAGTTCGAGCCCGGCGGGACCTGCCCGCCAGTCTTCCTCCCAGCGGATTTTCTCGACCGAATGCGTCCATGACAGGGTGAAAAGCGCTGCCCCGAGGGTCAGCGCTTTTCCGCCCGCCAGAACGCATATGCTCATGCGTCGGCCTTTGTCTTTTCCGGTGCGTGCGCAGTGCGCGTGCGATACCAGTGCTGGCCGAGGAACAGGGCGGCGAGCGCGAAGCCGAGTTCATCGGTTATCGGCAGCGCGGCAATCAGCGTAAAGGCCGCTGCGGCTGCAAGAATGCGCTCCCAGACGGCAAGCTTCGAGCGCAGGAAGCCGATCACCGCCGCGCCCCAGAGCGCAATGGCGAGCAGCGCCTTGAAAACGATATAGACGACCGCCGGATAATAGCCCCAGGCCTCCGCCAGCGGTCCGCCGTCCTGCAGCATCAGCGCCGGTGTGTAGACCGCCATGAAGGGGATCACGAAGCCGGCGGCAGCCACCTTGATCGCTTCCATGGAAATCTTGAGGCCGTTCTCCTTGGCGATCGGACCGGCTGCGAAGCATGCAAGCGCCACGGGCGGCGTCAGGTCCGCCAGAATGCCGAAATAGAACACGAACATGTGGCTGACGATCAGCGGCACACCAAGCGCCAGGAGCGCCGGCCCGGCAATCGAGGATGTGATGATGTAGTTGGGAATGGTCGGGATGCCCATGCCGAGCACGATGCAGGTGATCATGGTCAGCACGAGCGAAAGGAACAGGCTGGTCTCGCCCACGGAGACGATGAACTGGCCGAACGTGTTGGCAACGCCGGTTAATGTCATCGTGCCGATGATGATGCCGACCACGGCGCAGGCCACGCCGACCGGAAGTGCCGTCTTGGCACCCTCGGCAAGGGAATCCCGGCAGACGATAAGTGTCCTGCGGCCGCCATCGACGAAAAGATTGGCGAGGATCAGGGCAAGGGCGGCAATAAGGATGGCCGTGATGCCATAGCGAAAGAAGCTCGCGGCAACGAGACCAAGGCCAACCCAGAAGATCACCCGCAGCACCTGGCCGGGAAGACCGAGCGCGACCGAGCCGCCGAGGATCAGCAGCACCGTCAGTGACAGGCCGATCGTACCGGCGAAGAGCGGCGTGTAGCCGGAGAAGAGAAGGTAGACGAGCACGGCCAGCGGCAGGATGAGATACCAGCCCTTGCGCAGCGCCTTGCGTGGAGACGGTAGCTCCGAGCGCGGCAGGCCGTGCAGGCCGTATTTGCCGGCTTCCAGATGCACCATCCAGAAGGCGGAGGCGAAGTAGAGCACGGCGGGAATGATCGCCGCCTTGACCACTTCGTAATATTCGATGCCCAGCGTCTCGGCCATGATGAAGGCCACCGCGCCCATGACCGGCGGCATGATTTGCCCGCCCATGGAGGCGGTGGATTCCACGCCGCCGGCGAAGGCCGCGCGATAGCCGAAGCGTTTCATCAGCGGGATGGTGAACTGGCCGGTGGTCACCACATTGGCGACGCCGGAACCCGAGATCGTGCCCATCAGGCCCGACGAAATGACCGACACCTTGGCCGCGCCACCGCGCGCATGGCCAACAAGGCCGAGCGAGACATCGGTGAAGAGCTTGATCATGCCGGCGCGTTCGAGGAACGAGCCGAACAGGATGAACAGAAAGATGTAGGTGGCCGACACGTAGATCGGAATGCCATAAATGCCTTCCGTGCCATAGGCCATGTGGTCGATGACCTGGCTGAAATCATAGCCGCGATGGTTCAGCGGCGAGGGCAGATACTGGCCGAACAGGCAGTAGGCGAGAAACGCGCCGGAGATGATCGGCAGGGCCGGGCCCATCAGCACATAGGCGGCGGCAAAGACGGTGACGAGCGCGATCACGCCGAAGACGATGTCGAGCGGCAGGGGATCGCCGGCGCGCAGGAGCAACGGCTTGTACTCGATGTATTGATAGAGCGCGACGGCCACACCGGCGAGCGCCAGTGCCCAGGCCAGCGCCTTGATGGGAGGGGCGCTGTCACGCGCCTGCGCCACCAGCGGGAAAACCAGGAGCGTCAGGAAACCGACGTGGAAGGCTCGGACGACCTGGCTCGGCAGGCTGATCACATGCGCGGCGGTGGCAATCTGGTACAGCGAGAAAACCACCGCGATCCAGAAGAGCAGCCGGCCGATGCGATCGGTCCCGAACTCACCATGCGTGTGGTCGTGCAATTCAGCCTCGGCCGGGCTCGCGGCCTGGCCAGTCTCTGTATTCGTCATCGGGCGCTCCGCTTCCCATGCTACGCGTCAGGGCCTTGCCGATTGTCCGCTCGGGTGCATGGCACGCGCGAGGGCTCGACATTTCGGGCCTTCCTGTCACGCCCCGCCCCGGGATGTGACAGGAAGGCCCCGTCGCTGGACGGGGCCTCGCAGGACTGGCCTAGAGCAGGCCCTTTTCCTTGTAATAGCGCTCTGCGCCGGGGTGCAGCGGCAGCGGCAGGCCCTTGGGGCCATTCTCGGCAGAGATCGCCTTGGCAGCGGCGTGTGCGGCCACCATGTCGTCGAGATTCTCGAAGAGCTGCTTGGTCATCTCGTAGGCAACCTCGTCGGACACATCCGAATGGGTGACGAGAATGTTGGTGATGGCCAGCGTCGGCACGTCCTCGCTCTGGCCCTCATAGGTGCCGGCGGGGATGGTGGCGGCGATGAACGGCGCACCGAGCGTCTCGGCCACGCTGTTGGGCACCGACACGATGGTCACCGGGAGCGAGAGCGCGAGATCCTTGATCGAAGCAACGCCAAGGCCGGCCGACTGGAGGGTCGCATCGAGCTGGCGGTTCTTGATCAGCTCGACGGATTCACCGAACGGAAGATACTCGGTCTTGCCGAGATCGTCATAGCTCATGTCCATGGCACCGAAGATGCGCTGCGCGTTGAGCTCGGTGCCGGACTTCGGCGCACCGACGGAAAGGCCCTTGCCCTTCAGATCCGCGAATTCCTTGATGCCGGATTCCTGCGAAGCGACGATCTGGATGTAGTTGGGATAGATCGCGGCGATGGCGCGCAACTTGTCGAGCTTCTGGTCGAAGCCGGCTTCGGCATCGCCTTCCCAGGCCGACTTGACGGAATCGCCGAGCGCGAAAGCAATTTCGCCACGGCCCTGCTGCAGCAGGTTGAGGTTCTCGACCGAAGCCTTGGTCGACTGCACCTGTGTGCGCACGCCGTCGATCTTTTCGCCATAGATTTTGGAAAGCTGAGAGCCGAGCGGGTAATAGACGCCCGAAGTGCCGCCGGTCAGCACGTTGATGAAGTCCTGCGCCACGGCGCCGGCGGGTGCAAGGCCCAGCGACAACGCCACGGCACCGGCTGCGAGATACTTCCTGCTTGCATGTAACATCATGTCTCCTCCGCAATGTAGCTGCTCCGCAGGCATCACCGCCTGCGCTGCCCATGACTGTAGACAACCGCGCGCGCTTGCCAACAGGAAAGCGACCGGCAAGGGGGCGAACGGCCTGTGAAAGCCGATAATCGGACAAAAAACCGCGTGCAACCCCCTTCAGCTTCGCAAAGAGCCTGTACGTCTTATACCAAAGTCTAGGGCAAAAGCGGAAAGGAGCCAGGCGTCAGGCGATACCGGTCGAGCCAAACCCGCCAGCACCGCGTGCAGTGTCGCTGGCATGGCTGCGCTCTTCGAGCCTGGCCTGCACCACCGGGGCAATCACGAGCTGAGCTATCCTGAGGCCGCGCGTTATGGCGAAGTCGTCTTCACCATGGTTGATGAGGAGAACCTGAAGCTCGCCGCGATAGTCGGCATCGATGGTGCCGGGCGCGTTGAGGCAGGTGATGCCATGTTTGAGCGCGAGGCCGGAGCGCGGGCGCACCTGCCCTTCAAGGCCTTCAGGCAGTTCGAGGATGAAGCCGGTCGGAACCAGCACCCGCTTACCGGGAAGCAGCACGATGCGCCGGTCTTCCGGCACGGCGGCGCGCAGGTCCATGCCGGCGGCGGCCACGGTTTCGTAGGCCGGCAGCGGCAGTCCTTCTCCATGCGGCAGGCGGACGATGCCGGCGGTGGGGCCGATGACGGGCATGGAGGAAACGGTGTTGGACATGGCTTGATCCTGTGCGCTGCAATCCGGGGGGCGGTGATCACGACCCTTTCCGTCTGGCCCGTTTTGCCGATGAATTCAACCGCGGCGTGGCTGGCAGGCGCATCTCTTCACCATTATGTGGACCGGGAGGCGTCCACTTTCTGTTCGACACGCGCCCTGCTGCTTGTTACAAGCGCCCGGCTTCAGGAAAACCAGATCAAGATGACCGACAAAATCGCCGATGCGGTGTCGCGCCGCCGTACATTCGCAATCATTTCGCACCCGGACGCGGGTAAGACCACGCTGACCGAGAAGCTGCTTCTTTTCGGCGGCGCGATCCAGCTTGCCGGCGAGGTGAAGGCGAAGAAGAACCGCGTCCAGACCCGTTCGGACTGGATGAACATCGAGCGCGAGCGCGGCATCTCTGTCGTCACATCGGTGATGACATTCGAGTATGGCGACCACGTCTTCAACCTGCTTGACACGCCGGGCCACGAGGACTTCGCCGACGACACCTATCGCACGCTGACCGCCGTCGACAGCGCCATCATGGTGATCGATGCGGCCAAGGGCATTGAGCCGCGTACGCTGAAGCTGTTCGAGGTGTGCCGCCTGCGCGACATCCCGATCGTCACTTTCGTCAACAAGCTCGACCGTGAAAGCCGCGATCCGTTCGAGATCCTCGACGAGATCGAGCAGAAGCTGGCGCTGGACACCGCCCCCGTCACCTGGCCGATCGGCCGGGGCAAGAGCTTTGTCGGCACTTACAATCTTGCCAACAATACGATGCGCCGCTCCGACGGCGATGTGGAGCCCATCGCTGTCAACGGGCCGGACTCCGATGCAGTTGCCGGGCTCCTGCCCGAACATGAGCGCGAGATGCTGGTGGAGGAGATGCTGCTGGGCAAGGAAGCCTGCCGCCCGTTCGACATGCGGGCCTTCCGCGAGGGGCATCTGACGCCGGTCTATTTCGGTTCGGCGCTGCGCAATTTCGGTGTGCGCGACCTGATCGAGGCACTTGGCAGCTTCGGTCCCGCGCCGCGCGCGCAGGATGCGGATTCGCGCAGGGTGGAAGCGACGGAGGAGAAGATGACCTCCTTCGTTTTCAAGATCCAGGCCAATATGGACCCCAATCACCGCGACCGCATCGCCTTCGTGCGCGTGTGCTCCGGCAAGCTCCAGCGCGGCATGAAGGCCAAGCTGGTGCGCACCGGCAAGCCGATCAGCCTGTCGGCGCCGCAGTTTTTCTTCGCCAAGAGCCGCATCACCGCCGACGAGGCCTTTGCCGGCGATGTGGTGGGCATTCCCAATCACGGCACGCTGCGCATCGGCGACACGCTGACCGAGGGCGAGGAGCTGCTGTTCCGGGGCGTGCCCAATTTCGCGCCGGAAATCCTGCGCCGCGTGCGTCTTGGCGACGCCATGAAGGCCAAGAAGCTGAAGGAAGCCCTGCAGCAGATGGCCGAAGAAGGCGTCGTGCAACTCTTCACTCCCGAAGATGGCTCACCCGCCATTGTCGGTGTGGTTGGCGCGCTGCAGCTCGATGTGCTCAAGGAGCGGCTGAAGATCGAATATTCGCTTCCTGTGGATTTCGAGATGGCGCGTTTCAGCGTGTGCCGCTGGATTTCGTCCGACGAGCCAGGCGAAGTGGATCGATTCATCGCCAGTCATCGCGGCGACATTGCGCGCGATCTGGACGACGATCCGGTGTTTCTTGCGCCGCACGAGTTCGGCCTGAACTACGAGGCCGACCGCTGGAAGGCCGTGCGCTTCGCCACGGTGAAGGATTACCAGACGCGCAAGGCTGCCTGAGCGAACGGATTCGCCGATCATTCACCAGTCGGGATGAATTTTTCTCAATAGGCATATTCTACGGAATTAAATTCCAAGCGAATGGTTCAAATAGCGCCTAGATGAGGTTCATCTGTGCGTGTGCGGGTTGCTATCCTGCAGCGTCAGGAACACCAATCGCGTTTCATCTCACCCAGGAGGAGAGAACGATGAGCCTTCGCATCAACGACACCGCGCCGGATTTCAGCGCCGAGACGACCCACGGAACGATCAACTTCCATGACTGGATCGGCGATGGCTGGGCCGTTCTTTTCAGCCATCCCAAGGATTTCACGCCCGTTTGCACGACCGAGCTCGGCACGATGGCGGGGCTCGAGGGCGAGTTCAAGAAGCGCAACACCAAGATCATCGGTATCTCGGTTGATCCGGTCGAAGACCATGTGCGCTGGAAGGACGACATCAAGTCGGCCACGGGCCACGCCGTCGATTATCCGATGATCGGCGACAAGGATTTGAAGGTCGCCAAGCTCTATGACATGCTGCCGGCCGATGCGGGCGACAGCTCCGACGGCCGCACCGCGGCCGACAATGCGACCGTGCGCTCGGTCTACGTTGTGGGACCCGACAAGAAGGTCAAGCTTGTGCTCACCTATCCCATGACCACGGGCCGCAATTTTGCAGAAATCCTGCGCGCGATCGATTCCATCCAGTTGACGGCAAAACATCAGGTGGCGACGCCCGCCAACTGGCAGCAGGGCGAGGATGTGATCATCACGCCTGCCGTTTCCAACGAGGACGCCGAAAAGCGTTTCGGGTCGTTCGAGACGATCCTGCCCTATCTGCGCAAGACCAAACAGCCTGCGGGCTGATCATTTAGCAGGACAGGTATCAGGAACATCGGCCCCGGAAGCCCGCTGCTTCCGGGGCTCTTCATTTGCGCGCCAGGCCCGGCCTTGTCTTCAAATCGACACGCTGTCACGGTCTCATGATTCTGTGTGAAACCGTTACAGGAGCCCGCCATGCGCCACCCCGCTCTGTCACTGATCGCCCTCTTCGCAATCGGTTCCCCGACCCACGCGGCAACGCTTGAGATCGATCTGCCCGATGCGGAAAGCGTGGAGACCGTCGCGGTAACCTATGCGTGCCCGGACGGCGATATCGACGCCACTTATTATAATGCTGAAGAGAATTCGCTTGCGGTGGTCATGATCGACGGCGGCCCGGTGGTGATGAGCAGCGTTCTTGCCGCCTCGGGTGCGAAATATGCCGGCGGCCCCTATGTCTGGTGGACCAAGGGTGACGATGCCGATCTCTACGATCTGATGAAGGGCGAGGGCGCGGAACCGGTGCCCTGCACCGCAAAAGACTGACCTGACCGGACGGTAAAGAAAGTAAACCATTAGGTTGACTATCTGCTTTGCGGCTGATAAATAAACCATATGGTTGAATATCAGTCGCCCCATCTCGATGCCGTTTTCCAAGCCCTGTCGGACCCGACCAGGCGGGCCATGCTGCACCGTCTTTCCGGCGGTGAGCAAAGTGTCTCGCAGCTGGCGCAGCCCTTCGACATGTCGCTGGCCGGCGCCTCCAAACATGTGAAGGTTCTGGAAGGGGCGGGCCTCGTCAGCCGGCGCGTGGACGGCCGCACCCACTATTGCCGGCTGGAGGCGGCGCGGCTTGCCGAAGCACAGGCGTGGTTCCGCTACTACGAACGCTTCTGGTCCAACCGGCTCGACACGCTGCAGGCGATCCTGGAAGCGGAGGATCGGGAGAGTTCGCCGGAAGAGACTGACGTCCCGCCCCCTCAGCCACCTCAACCTTTGAGAGGAAGATGATGAGACAGATCGAGGAAAGTGATTATGGCGTCGCTACGGCACCCAATGAGGTTCGCTTCGAAAGATCTCTCCCGGGCCCTGTCGAGCGCGTTTGGGCCTATCTGACCGAGGCGGACAAGCGCCGGCAATGGCTGGCGGGCGGAGAAATGGAGCCGCGTGCAGGCGGTTCCGCAAAACTCCTGTTCCGCCATTCCGAATTCACCGACGAGGACCCGCCGGAGGTCTATAGGGAAATGAACGAGAAGGGATTTCTCTCCGAGGGGCGGATCATTGCCTGGGATCCACCGCGGCATCTGGCCATGACCTGGCCGGGAGACGGTGCCGATAGCCAGGTGGAGTTCGAGCTCTTTCCCGAGGGCGACAGGGTTCTCCTTGTCGTGACCCACAAACGCCTCGCCGACCGGGACGAGATGATCAATGTCTCCGGTGGCTGGCACGCGCATCTCGCAGTTCTGGAAGCGGCGCTCGCAGGCGAGAAGGCGCCGCCATTCTGGTCGCAGATCACGGCGCTGGAAGCCGCTTACACCGCACGCTTCAACGAACGGTGAGACCCCTTTCGCTATTGGCACCAAGGAGGATGACATGAACGTTTCCGCTACGCCTCCCAAGGCTGGCGCCCAGCCCGATACCGCACCGAAGCTTTCCGGCGGGCGCAACATCGCCATGAAGGTGCCGCCGCATCAATATGACGAGACGGTGCGCTTCTACCGGGATGTTCTCGGCATGGAGCAGATCGAGGAGCTTCTGCCCGCTGTCGGCTTCCGCTTCGGAGCCAACCAGCTCTGGATCGACAAGACGCCGGGCATGAGCCAGTCGGAACTCTGGCTCGAAATCGTGACCGATGACACGAAGGCCGCAGCCGCGCGGCTCGAAGCGGCGGGCATCGTGCGCTGCGACGAGATCGAACCGCTGGGCGAGAGTTTCGACGGGTTCTGGATATCGAGCCCCGCGCAGATCATCCATCTTGTCGACCATAAATCCGGCGCCTGGTGAGGAGGAGACATGCTCAGGATCGCACTGACGAGCATCCTTGTGGATGATCAGGACAAGGCTGAGGCATTTTACACGGACGTGCTCGGCTTTCGGAAGAAGCAGGACTTTCCGACCGGCGGTGCCCGCTGGCTGACTGTCGTGACACCGGGAGCCGAGAACGGCACCGAGCTGCTGCTGGAACCCATGGGGTACGACTTCGCGCGCACCTACCAGAAGGCGCTCTATGATGCCGGCATTCCTTGCACGACCTTCGCCAGCCAGGACGTGCAGGCAGAGTATGACCGGCTGAAAGCGCGCGGCGTGGTGTTTCGCGCAGAGCCGACCCGGATGGAGGGGATGCCCACCATCGCCGTGTTCGAGGATACGTGCGGCAACCTCGTTCAGATGTTCGAGGCATCTTGAGAAGAAAGGGCGGACACAAGGCGTCCGCCCTCCAATCAGTCTGACGTCAGAACTTCGCGCCTTCGCGGATGAACGTGCCGGCATTCAGTTCGTTGAACGCCTGCACCAGTTCCTGGCGCGTGTTCATGACGATGGGACCGTGCCAGGCGACGGGCTCCTGGATGGGCTTGCCCGAAACGAGCAGAAAGCGGATGCCTCGTTCGCCGGCCTGCACCACCACCTCGTCGCCCGTGTCGAAAACCACGAGCGTGCGGTCACCGCTCATGTCGCGCAGATGCACTTCCTCGCCTGCGACCTCCTTTTCGACCAGCACCCCGAATGGTTTCGAGGCATCGCGGAACGTGCCGGACCCTTCGAAGATGTAGGCGAAGGCGCTGCGATAGGTGTCGACGGGCAAGACCTTGCGCTTGCCCGGTGGCACCCAGACATCGAGATATTGCGGATCGGCGGCAATACCGTCGACGGGGCCGCGCTTGCCCCAGAATTCACCGACCACGACACGCACCCGCGTGCCGTCATCGTCGATCACTTCGGGAATGTCGCCGGCCTTCACGTCCTGATAGCGTGGCGTCGTCATCTTCTCGCTTGAGGGCAGGTTGGCCCAGAGCTGGAAGCCGTGCATACGGCCAAGCCTGTCGCCATGCGGCATCTCCTGATGAAGGATACCGCTGCCGGCCGTCATCCATTGCACGTCGCCGGCGCCGAGCGAGCCGGCATTGCCGAGACTATCGGCGTGATCGACACTGCCCGCCAGCACATAGGTGATCGTTTCGATGCCGCGATGCGGATGCCAGGGGAAGCCGGCCTGATAGTCTTCCGGCCGATCATTGCGGAAATCATCGAGTAGCAGGAAGGGATCGGCCAGCTTCGGATCGCCAAAGCCGAACGCTCGGTCAAGTCGAACACCTGCACCTTCCATCGTGGGCTGGGCCTGCGAAATCTGCTTTACGGGACGAATGGACATGATCGTCTCTCCATCTGTTGCTTGCAGCCAAGATAGGCCGTGCATGCGGTCATCGCATCCGCAACAGCGAAGACATGCTGTTCACATATTGGAGACAATCGGCGGCATTGACGCTGTGCGTGGTCCAATGCTCTGGTCACGCCAGAACACGATTGTCGGGCGGTCCTTGTACTCGGTGCGCGCCTTTTCAACAAAGCCGAGGCGCCCCGCGAGCTTGCGCGACGGAGCGTTCTCCTCATCGATGATGCAGGTGATGGCCTTGTCTCGGTGTGCCCGCGAGCACCAGGAAAACACGGCTTCCATGGCTTCTCTCGCATAGCCCCTGCCGTGGACTTCCGGGAGGAAAACCCATCCGGCTTCGAGTGTGTCTTCCAGCGAGGGAGTGATGACGCGCCGCGCTTCCTGAACGCCGGCGTCGCCCAGAAAAGCGCCAGTCGTCTTTTCCGTTACGGCAAAATAGCCGAAACCCATCAGGTCCCACATGCCGCGATGCATGGCGAGACGGCGCCAGGCATCTTCGCCGGTGAGCGGCTTGCCGGAGGTAAAGCGCGTGGCTTCAGGCAGCGACCAGAGGCGGGCGAAGGCATCGAAATCTGCGATGGAGTGCGCACGCAGCACGAGGCGCTCCGTTTCGAGAACCGGAGTCTGCAGGGTCATTCTTTTGGTCCGAGCCGATCCGCGATCAGTTGTGCCAGGCGTTCTGCAACATCGTCCTTGCCCATTTCCGGCCATTCGTCGTGTCCGTCCTGGCTGACGATCACCACGCTGTTGCGGTCGCCACCCATCACGCCACCGGGGCCGACGCCGCTGTCATGCGAGACGTCGTTGGCGACGATGATGTCGGCACCCTTCTTGTTCAGCTTTGCGCGCGCATTCTTGAACAGGTCCTGCGTTTCGGCAGCGAAGCCGATGACGAGCGCAGGGCGCTTCTGATGGTGGCCGACACCGGCAAGAATGTCCGGGTTCTCGGTGAGTTCGAGCGTGGGGGCACCTTCGCCCTGCTTCTTCTTTATCTTTTCGGCGGTCTCGACAGCCGGACGCCAGTCGGCGACAGCAGCGACGAAGACACCGGCATCTGCCGGAAGTGCGGCTTCCACCGCTTCGCGCATCTGGCGTGCCGTCTCCACATGGGTGGTCGTGACACCCTGCGGGTCCGGAATGGAGACGGGGCCCGAAACGAGGTGAACCGATGCCCCGAGGCGGGCAAGTGCCGCAGCGATGGCGTGTCCCTGTTTGCCCGAAGAACGGTTGGCAATATAGCGGACCGGGTCGATCACCTCATGGGTCGGTCCCGAGGTGACAATCGCCTTGCGCCCCGCAAGCGGCTTTTCGCCGGTGTCGAGCAGGGTCTCTATGGCCGCAACAATCTCCAGCGGTTCGGCCATCCGGCCATCACCGGCTTCGCCGCTTTCGGCCATTTCGCCCCGGTTGGGACCAACGAAATGCACCCCGTCTTCCCGGAGCGTCCTGGCATTGCGCTGTGTGGCCGGGTGCTCCCACATGTGGGGGTTCATGGCCGGTGCCATGAGAACGGGCTTGTCGGTGGCAAGCAGCACCGTCGATGCGAGGTCATTGGCCTGGCCGGTGGCGAGCTTTGCCATCAGGTCGGCTGTCGCGGGCGCGACGACGAGAAGGTCGGCCTCGCGCGAAAGACGGATATGACCGACATCGTGTTCGTCCTGACGGTCGAACAGATCGGTGAAGACGTGGTCCGCCGAGAGTGCGCCCACGGAAAGCGGCGTGATGAACTCCTGTGCGGCCCTTGTCATCACACAGCGCACGCTTGCCCCGCGCTCGCGCAGGCGGCGGATCAGGTCGAGACATTTATAGGCTGCGATACCGCCCCCGATCAGAAGCAGGATGCGCGATTTGCGAAGGGTCTGCTGCGGGGCTGTCATGGATGCAGGCTCTCTTACGACGGCTTCATGGCTGGCTCGATATCGGTATGAACGAAATCGTCGCCCTTGAAAAGAAGCGGCAGGTTAGCGCTGCGGGCAAGCGCGTAAGCGAAGCAGTCTCCGATGTTGAGCGCGGCTTTGTGGCCGGTGCCCGGACCATAGATCGCGTATGCCTTGCGGGCGATGCTCAATTGCCGGTCGTCGAAGTCGATCGTTTCCGCGTCGAGAGCCTTGAGCAGCGTGTTGAGGCGTGCGGTTCCCTCGATCATCGCAATGTGCCTGGCAACGCAGTGCGCCTCGAAGGTGGTGGTGCTGCTAATGAGAATCTGCTCGGCCTGTACGAAAGCCTGCCGAAACATGTCCGCATCCGCATCGCCGTTCAGAACGGCGATAAGCGCCGACGTGTCGACGACGAATTTCGCTTCACAATGTACGGCCATTCCAGATCTCGTCGGTGATGGCTTTTAGGTCGAAAGGGCCGATGGGTCTGACCGAGATCGATTCGATCAGCTCGATGCGATGACGGATTTTCTGAGTGCGGGTATCCTGGTGAGGCTGCACACTTTTTGCGAGTATGCGACGGACCTCTTCCTCCATCGAGACGTCGTTTTCAGCGGCGCGTTTCTTCAGGGCGCGCCGAACCTTCTCGTCCACATTTCGAATGGTCAGTGTCGCCATTGTTACTCCGTTACAAAACACTTCAACTTCAACGCTGCGGCAGGCATGGTGCACGCCACCCCAGGCAGCCACATTCACGTCTGGGCATAACGCACTGACAGCATGACTGTCAGTGCTGGCGTTGCATTATGCACACTTCTTCGGCGTGGAATAATGAAGCGAATCCGTGCCTTAGGTGTGGTTTGCTAGCATTGCTGTCATTGCCTTCAGGGCAAGCCTGGCGCGACTGAAAGCCGATGCTCGAGCGAACGGATACGGGCTGGATTGGATCAGGACATCTGCCAGGCGATGGCGACAAGGGCGATCGCGATCACCCATAGCGCCAGGCGCCCGCCGCGCGAATGGCGCGCTTCCGCCCTGCCGATCGCCTCGGCCGTCTCGGGATCAAAACGCAGCCCCTTCTGGGCCATCGTGTCGATCTCGCGGGAGAGGCGCTCCGTGCGGGCGGCCAGGTCCGGGGCCTGACGAACGAGCGCGACGAGCGCTCCCACCCCCTCGCGGGCATCGTTCAGCATGCCGCGCGGTCCGAGATTGGCGGCAATCCAGTCGGACACGACGGGCTCGGCCGTCTTCCACATGTTGAAATGCGGATCGAGCGTGCGCGCCACGCCCTCGACCACGACCATGGTCTTCTGCAGCAGCAGAAGCTCGGGCCGGGTCTGCATGTCGAAGAGCTCGGTGACTTCGAAGAGAAGTGTCAGAAGCCGCGCCATGGAGATGGTCTCGGCCGACTGGCCGTGGATCGGCTCGCCGATGGCCCGCAGCGCCTGCGCGAACGCGGCGACATCGTGATGCGCGGGAACATAGCCCGCCTCGAAATGCACCTCCGCCACCCGGCGGAAATCGCGGGTAATGAAACCGTAGAGGATTTCGGCCAGGAAATGCCGCTCCTTGCGTCCAATCCGTCCGGTGATGCCGAAATCGACGGCAACGATGGTGCCGTTATCCTCGACAAACAGGTTCCCGGGATGCATGTCGGCGTGAAAGAAGCCATCGCGCAATGTGTGGCGCAGGAAGGACTGGATCAGTGTCCGGGCGAGCGCATCGAGATCGTGGCCCGCCTCACGCAGCGCGTCGATGTTCGACATCTTCGTGCCGTTGACCCATTCGAGCGTCATCACGTCGCGACCGGTACGCTGCCAGTCCACAGCCGGTACGCGGAAACCCGGATCGTCCTTCGTGTTTTCCTGTATCTCTGAAATGGCGGCGGCTTCCAGTCGCAAATCCATCTCGATCTTCGTCACCTGCGCGAGCGTCTCCGCCACCTTCACGGGCTTGAGACGGCGCGTGGACGGCATGAACCGCTCCTGCAGATGCGCGGCCAGAAAATAGCTTTCCAGATCGTTCTGGAAGCGGCGCCTGACGCCAGGCCGAATGATCTTGACGGCCACCTTTCGCGGCTCGGCTTCGCCCGCATCGACGCGGGCCTCATGCACCTGCGCAATCGACGCGGCAGCAACCGGCCCGTCGAACTCGACGAAGAGTTCTTCGACGGGCAGGCCGAGTGAACTCTGAATGGCCATCCTTGCCTGGGCTTCTGGAAACGTGTCCATCCGGTCCTGCAGGAGGGAAAGGTCGCGGGCCATGTCATGACCAACGACATCGGGCCGTGTCGCCAGGAACTGGCCGAGTTTCACATAGGAGGGTCCGAGCCGGTTCACGGCCTGCGCAAGGCGTTCAGGTCGGTCGCGCCGAGCCGAGCGTCGCCGCGACATCAGCTTTGCGACACGCCAGCCAAAGCGCGGCATGCCTTCCAGCTGATCGCCGGGCATGGCTGCAACCACACCTTCACGAACGAGAATCCAGCCCGCGCGTGCAAGCCTCAGATATGCGCCGACCGTGCTCATGAATATGCCGTCAAATCTTCCAGCCGGAGTGCAGGGCGGCGATGCCGCCCGTGTAGTTGCGCCAGGTTACGCGCGAAAAGCCCGCATCGGTGATCATGGCGCCAAAATTCTGCTGGTTGGGGAACTTGCGGATGGATTCGATCAGGTAGCGATAGGGTTCGCCATCGCCCGTCACCGCCTGCCCGATGCGCGGAATGGCGTGGAAGGACCAGTTCTCATAGACCCTGTCGAGAAGCGGCATCTCGACTTCGGAAAACTCGAGGCAGAGAAAGCGCCCGCCGGGTTTCAGAACGCGGAAAGCCTCATCCAGCGCCCGATCGATATGCGGAACATTGCGAATGCCAAAGGCAATCGTATAGGCGTCAAAACTGTTGTCCTCGAAGGGCAGTTCTTCTGCGTTGGCTTCGACAAAGGTCAGGTTTTCGGCAATGCCCTTCTTCTCGGCGCGTTCGCGGCCGACTTCCAGCATCGAGCCATTGATGTCGAGAACCGTGACCTCGGCGTTGCCTCGGGATGCCTCGACGATGCGGAAGGCGATATCGCCCGTACCGCCAGCCACATCCAGCGCGCGATAGCCCGGCTGTTTTGAAGGGGCGAGCCATGAAATCATGGCATCCTTCCAGACCCGGTGCAGACCTGCCGACATCAGGTCGTTCATCACGTCGTAGCGTTTTGCAACGCGGTGGAACACAGTGTTGACCAGACCCTGCTTCTCGTTTTCGTCTACCTGACGAAAACCGTAGGCCGTCTCCATGCCACCATGGGCGGTGGTCCGCTGATCTGACATTGTCACCCTTTCGAAATCGCCGGGACCATAGCTCATTGCCGCTTCTGGCGCTATTGTCAAAAGCGCGATGAACAGCCGCGCCGGCGGACTGGTTAAGACGGAGCCCACATGGTCCCCAAAGCCGAGCTTCACTGTCATATCGAGGGCGCGGCCTCGCCTGACCTCGTTCTGTCCCAGGCGCGCAAATACGGTGTCGATACATCGGATTTCCTGCGCGACGGGGCCTATCACTGGTACGACTTCACGAGTTTTCTTGCGGCCTATGACGCGGCGGCAAACCTCTTCCGAAGCGAAGAGGATTACGCGCTTCTGGCTGAGGATTATCTGACGGGCCTTTCACGCGAGGGAGCCGTTTACTCGGAGATATTCACCTCGCCCGATCATGCCGAGCGCGCCGGGCTCTCCCGCATGGCCTACACAAATGCCCTGGGCGAGGGGATCGAGCGAGCGCGCAACGCAACCGGCATTGAGGGGCGGATCATTATAACGGGCGTGCGCCATTTCGGAGCGGTTGCGGTCGAGGATGCGGCCCGCTTTGCTGCTGCCTGCGGGCACAGGCTGGTGACCGGTTTCGGCATGGCCGGCGATGAGCGTTTCGGCAATATGCGTGACTACGAAAACGCCTTCGAGACCGCCCGCGGGGCGGGGCTCGGTCTGACTGTCCATGCGGGGGAATTCGGCGGCTGGGAGAGTGTGGAGGCAGCGCTGAACCACATTCGTCCCGCGCGCATCGGCCATGGCGTGCGCGCCATCGAAAACCCGGATCTGGTGCGCCGGCTGGCGGAGGAAGGGGTGGTGCTGGAAGTGTGTCCGGTCTCCAACATCGTGCTGAAAGTCTTTCCGGACTATGCCAGTCACCCGCTGCCTGCCCTGCTCGGCGCGGGTTGTCGCGTTACGCTCAATTCGGATGACCCGCCCCATTTTCACACCTCGCTCGGCCATGAATATCAGGTGGCGCGGGAGCATTTCGGCCTTGACGATGCAGCATTGCGCGCCATGACACGCACGGCCATAGAGGCTGCCTTCGTCGATGAAACCACCCGCACACGCCTGCTCGGCATTCTTGACGACAAAACTGTGGCTCAATGAGGCTTGCGGTATGCGGAAATGCGTGGGGCGGTTAGATCGCCGTGCGTCCATCCGGACGCACAAAGGACGATCTAAACTATTGATGGAGCATCGGAACAGCCGAAAACCGGATTCCACTTTTCGGTCCGATGCTCTAGTATCGGCACCAAGAAATCAGCATCCGGGGAACATCATATGCAGGGCGTTACAGTCGTCGATCATCCGCTTGTCCAGCACAAGCTCACCATTATGCGCGACAAGGAAACATCGACTGCTGGCTTCCGGCGTCTCCTGCGCGAGATTTCGCTCTTGCTCTGCTATGAGGTCACGCGCGATCTGGAACTGACCACCAAGCGAATAGAAACACCCCTTCAACCCATCGATTCGCCGACGCTAGAGGGCAAGAAGCTCGTCTTCGCGTCGGTGCTGCGCGCCGGCAACGGGCTGCTCGACGGCATGCTGGACCTGGTGCCGGCGGCCCGCGTGGCGCATGTCGGCATGTATCGCGATCACGAGACGCTGGAAGCGGTTGAGTATTTCTTCAAGGCACCGAGCGACCTTGGCGACCGGCTGGTGATCGTCGTCGATCCGATGCTGGCGACTGCCAACTCCGCCATCGCTGCAGTCGACAAGCTCAAGGAGCGCGGCGCCACCAATCTGCGCTTCCTGTGCCTGCTGGCCGCACCGGAGGGTGTCGACAATTTCCGGAAATCTCATCCGGACGTTCCGATCTTTACGGCCTCGATTGACGAGTGCCTGAACGAGAAGGGCTATATCGTGCCCGGCCTCGGCGATGCGGGCGACCGCATGTACGGCACCAAGTAACCCGCACTTAACCAACCGGGACGGTTGTCGCTTCCGTTAAGCGAATGATCGGCGGCTCTTCTTATGGTTCTTCCGGACGCAGGCTGGAAGGAACCGATGTTTCGCAAGATGATCATGCTGGGGGTCGTGGTTGGCGCGGCAGCGGGCGTTCCCGCCCTCTATCAGAGCAATCCGGATTTCTACCGGGGCCTCCTGCAAGTGGCGCTGAGCGGAAGCGGGGACGACGCTCCAGAAGAGGTCGCGGTCGCGCGCCCGTCTTCCAGCGCTTCAAAGATGCGCGGTGAGACCTCCGTCCTCCTTGGCAAGAAGGTCAGCATAGCGGCTGACAAGACCGGTCACTTCGTGGGGCGTTTCAAGCTGAATGGCCGCGAGATGAGCGCCATGATCGACACGGGCGCGACCTATGTGGCGATCAATCGGGAAACGGCCCGCCGGATCGGCGTAAAGCTGAGCCCGTCCGATTTCAAATATGAGGTGAATACGGCCAACGGAAAGGTTCGCGCTGCAGCCGCCGCGATAGAAAGCCTCCAGATCGGCCGCATCTATGTCGAGAACATCGACGCCGTTGTGCTGGACGACCGGGCGCTGGACAAGGTGCTGATCGGCATGAGCTTTCTCGGGCGCCTCTCGCGCTTCGAGGTGGAAAACCGGGCTCTGGTGCTCGAGCAATAGCGATACATCTAAGGTATTGTCAGGCCTCGGCCGTCACGCGGCGCAGGATTGTCTTGCGCGCGCGCGGCTTGGTCTCAGCAATTTCATAGGCGTTGCGCACGGAACGCACTGCGCGCTGTGCGGCGTCTTCCGATGAGGCATGCACCATGCAGATCGGCTCACCGCGTCGGGCTTCCGCACCGACGGGGAGAAGGCCGGTCAGGCCGACCGAATGGTCGATCCTGTCTTCGGGCGTGCGCCGCCCGCCGCCAAGCTCGATGACGCCAATGCCGACGGCCCGGGAATCGATCGCCCCGACAAATCCGTCCCTTTCGGCGGGAACAGGCAGGATGACTTTCGCACCGGGCAGGTGTTTCTGCGGGCTTTCGACAAAATCCGCCGGTCCGCCGAGGGCGGACACCATCTTGCCGAACCGCTCGGCAGCACGGCCGCTCTCGAGCGCATCATGGGCCCGGTCGAATGCCTCGCGCGTGGTTGCGGCAATACCGGTGGCAAGGAGCATTTCGCTCGCGAGTGCGAGTGTGACATCCTCCAGCCGCCGGTCACGTCCCCTGCCGGTCAGGAAGTCGACGGCATTGAGAACTTCAACCGCGTTGCCGGCGGCCGAGGCGAGCGGCTGGTTCATGTCGGTGACGAGTGCGGTGGCCGAAAGGCCGGCTTCGCCAGCGACACGCACCAGATTTTCGGCGAGTTTGCGCGCCGCCCGGGCATCGTCCATGAAGGCACCGTTGCCTGATTTGACATCGAGCACCAGCGAGGAGAGGCCTGCGGCAAGCTTCTTCGACAGGATCGACGCGGTGATGAGCGGGATCGATTCCACGGTGCCCGTCACGTCGCGCACGGCATAGAAGCGTTTGTCGGCTGGCGCGAGATCCGCTGTCTGGCCGATGATCGCACAACCCACCTGGCGCACGGTGTCGGCAAAGCGCTGCTGGCCCGGCTGGCTCGTGTAGCCGGGAATGGAATCCATCTTGTCGAGCGTGCCGCCCGTGTGGCCGAGGCCGCGCCCGGAGATCATCGGCACGAAGGCTCCGCTGGCCGCCACGATGGGAGCGAGCATGAGGGAGACATTGTCGCCCACGCCGCCGGTGGAATGTTTGTCCGTGACGGGGCCGGGTAGGTCCGACCAGTCAAGCACGGCGCCCGAATCGCGCATGGCGAGCGTGAGGGCCGCACCTTCCGAGGCATCCATACCGTTGAGGAAAATGGCCATGGCAAGAGCGGCGATCTGCCCTTCGCTCCATGTGCCACCGGCCAGCCCGCCGGCGAACTCGGCGATTTCCTCGCCCGTCAGCGCCTTGCCGTCGCGCTTTCTGCGGATGATCTCCTGCGGCAGCATCGCGCCCTCAGCCGGCTGGGAGGCCATCGGCGCACAACTGGCCGAGGATGGTGGCGAGCCGCTGCCCGCCAATGGGCGCCATATCCTTCGTTTCCTGATGCGAAAGCTCGCCCGCGCTCATGCCGGCACCCAGATTGGTGATGACAGAGCAGGCCGCGACGCGAAGGCCAAGATAGCGCGAAAGAATGACCTCGGGAACCGTCGACATGCCGACAGCATCGGCCCCCAGAGTGCGCGCCATTCGGATTTCCGCCGGGGTTTCGAAGGTCGGCCCGGAGAACCACATATAGACGCCCTTGTGCAATTGCGTGCCCGTCTTCTGCGCGGCTTTCTGAAGGCTCGTGCGCAGGCCCGCATCATAGGCCTCACTCATGCCCACGAACCGGCGGTCGCTGCCTTCACCGATCAGCGGGTTGGCGCCCGAGAAATTGATGTGATCCTCGATCAGCATGACCGAGCCGGGCGGCATGTCCTCACGCAGAGAGCCGGCGGCATTGGTGAGGATGAGTTGCGTGATGCCTATGCCCCATAAGGTTTCGAGTGCCGGGCGCATGGCGGCGGGGTCGCCGTGCTCGTAATAATGGGCGCGGCCCGCCAGCATCAAAACCGGTGTACCGGAAAGCCGGCCGGCGACGATCTCGCCCGCATGGCCGGTGACGCCGCTTTGCGGAAAGCCCGGTAACTCGGAATAGGAGATACGCACGGCATCGTCCACATCGTTGACAAGCCCGCCGAGCCCGGAGCCCAGCACCAGCGCAAGCTGCGGGGCAAGCCCGTTGAGCCGCTCCGTCAGACGATCGACCGCCTGTTTCATTTGCCATCCTCGAAGCTGAATCCGCGCGGAAAGACCGCAGAAAACGGCACCGTTTCCAGAACGCCGTTGGTGTCGCACAGATGCAGCACCGCATCTTCCGTAGCGAATTCCGCCAGCCGCTGCCGGCAGCCGCCGCAGGGCATGATCTTCGGCATCTTTTCCGCCACCACGGCGATCTCGGTTACGCGACCGCCGCCCGCCATGACGAGATGGCCGAGCGCGGTGGTCTCCGCACACCAGCCTTCGGGATAGGAGGCGTTCTCGATGTTGCAGCCGGCATGGATGGTGCCCGCCTCGGTCCTGACCGCGGCCCCCACGGGAAAGCGCGAATAGGGGGCGTAGGCGTTTTTCATGGCCGCACTGGCGGCGAAAAAAAGATCTCTGGCGCTCATCAACGCTCCTTCACATAGGGCACGCCACCGGCGCGCGGCGGCACGGCCTTGCCGATAAAGCCGGCCAGAAGCACCACGGTGAGGATATAGGGCAGGGCCTGCATGAATTGCACCGGCACCTGGCCGACAAGCGGCAGGGGCGTGCCCTGAATGCGGATTGCGAACGCATCGAGAAAGCCGAACAGAAGGCAGGCGAACATCACCGGCACGGGCTTCCATTTGGCGAAGATGAGGGCTGCCAGCGCGATGAAGCCCCGGCCTGCCGTCATGTCCTTCACAAAGCCGGCATTCTGCGCCAGCGACAGATAGGTGCCGGCCATGCCGGTGAGGATGCCGGTGCAGATGACGGCGCGATAGCGCAGCCATGAGACGGAGATGCCCGCCGTGTCGACCGCTGCCGGGTTTTCACCCACCGCCCGCAGTCTGAGGCCGAAACGCGTGCGGAACAGCACCCACCACGTGAAGGGCACGAGCAGGAAGGCAGCATAGGTGAGAAGCGAATGGCCGGAGATGAGCTCGGAATAGATGTCACCCAGGATGGGCACGTCGCGCAACGCCTCGGCAAAGGGCAGCTCGATGGCGCCAAACCGGGCATCACCCGGCAGCGAGGGGGTGCGCCCGCCCTGCCGGAACCATGCCTGGCCGAGAATGATCGTGGAGCCCGCGGCAATGAAATTGATCGCAACGCCGGAGACGATCTGGTTGCCGCGATGGGTGATCGAGGCGAAGCCATGCACCAGAGCAAGGAAGATGGAGATCAGCATCGCGGCGCCGAGCCCGGCCCAGGCGGAGCCGGTGACGGCCGCCGCCGCGCCGGCCGCAAATGCGCCGGCCAGCATCTTGCCCTCAAGGCCGATATCGAAGACGCCCGATCGCTCCGAATAGAGCCCGGCGAGCGCCGCCAGAAGCAGCGGTATGGATAACCGTACCGTCGAATCCAGAACGAGGATCAGGGAATGAAAGAAATCCATCTCAGCCACCCTCTCCCTGCTGCGCCTCGATGCCTGCAGAGCGCGGGCTTAGGCTGGCGAAAAGCGCCTGTATCGAAGGCCGGAACATGTGCTCCAGCGCGCCGGCGAACAGGATGACGAGACCCTGAATGATGACGATCATGTCGCGTGAGATGTTGGGCATCTCGAAGGCGAGCTCGGCACCGCCCTGATAGAGCATGCCGAACAGGATGGCCGCCGGCACGATGCCCGCCGGATGCGAGCGCCCCATCAGCGCCACGGCGATGCCGACGAAGCCGGCCCCGGTGACGAAATCGATCTGCAAACGGTTCTGGTCGCCCATCACCGGGTTGAGCGCCATCATGCCGGCAAGCGCGCCGGAAATGAGCATGGTGATGATGATGATCTTCGTCTCGCTGACACCGGCATAGCGCGCCGCCTTGGGGCTGAAACCGCGCATGCGGATCTCATAGCCGAGCCGCGTGCGCCAGATCAGAACCCAGACGAAAAACGCCGCCAGAAGCGCCAGCAGAAAGGAGAGGTTGAACGGGGCGGAGCGGATGGAAAAGCCCATCGCCTCCAGCACCCAGTTGAGCTTGGGCAATTGCCCGCCTTCAAGAAAATTGCGGGTCTGCGGGGCCTGCGCGCCGGCTGGCTTCAGGATATTCACCAGCAGATAGACCATCAGGCTTGCGGCGATAAAATTGAACATGATCGTCGTGATGACGATATGCGAGCCGCGCTTTGCCTGGAAATAGGCCGGGATGAAAGCCCACGCCGCACCGAACAACGCAGCACCCACAATGGCCAGCGGAAACACCAGCCACCAGGGCAGAATGCTGTCGAAGGCGAGGCAGACCACCGCCACGCCAAGCCCGCCCACATAGGCCTGCCCCTCGCCGCCAATGTTGAACAGGCTGCAATGGAAGGCGACGGCCACGGCAAGCCCGGTGAAGATGAAGCTCGTCGCGTAATAGAGCGTGTAGGCAATGTTCTGCCCCCGGCCCAGCGCCCCTTCCAGCAGAATGGCGGCAGCGCGGAACGGGTTTTCCCCCACCAGCATCACCACCAGCCCGGCCACCAGAAAGGCGACGGCGAGATTGATGAGCGGGATCAGCCCGTAATCGGCCCAAGCGGGCAGTTTCGCATAAGGCGCACTCATTCCGCCGCCTCCTTCTCCTCGACGCCGGCCATGAGCAGGCCAAGCTCGCTTTCGCTGGCTTCGGGCCCGCGCTCGCCCACCACGCGGCCGGCGAACATGACCAGGATGCGGTCGGAGAGCGAGCGGATTTCATCGAGCTCGACCGAGACCAGAAGCACCGCCTTGCCCTGATCGCGCATGTCGATCAGCCTTTTGTGAATGAACTCGATGGCGCCCACATCCACGCCGCGCGTCGGCTGGCCGACGATCAGCACCTTCGGGTCCTGCTCCATCTCGCGCGCCAGCACGATCTTCTGCTGATTGCCGCCGGAGAAATTCGCCGTCTTCAGCCGGCAGTCGGGCGGGCGGATATCGTATTTCTCGATCTTCTCGCGCGCATCGGCGCGGATCGCCTCGATGTTGAGGAAGGGTCCGTTGAGGTATTTTGCCTGCCGGTGATAGCCGAGCATGGCGTTCTCGTTTTCCTCGAACGGCAGGACAAGCCCCACATGATGCCGGTCTTCGGGCACATGGGCCATGCCGCGCGCGCGCAGGTCTGCGGGGTCTGCCGCGCCGGTCAGGTCCACCGGCTCGCCATCCAGCGTCACCGTGCCGGAAACGGCCTTGCGCACGCCGGTGATGGCATCGAGAAGCTGCGACTGGCCATTGCCCGCCACGCCGGCAATGCCGACGATCTCGCCCGCCCGCACATCGAGCGACACATTGTCGACCATGGTGACGCCGCGCGAATCCTTCACGGTGAGATTGCGCACCGAAAGCAGCACCTCGCCGGGGCTTGCCTCGCCCTTCTCCACCTGAAGCAGCACCCGCCTGCCCACCATCAGCTCGGCCAGCTCCTCCACGCTTGTCTCGGCGGTCTTGCGGGTCGCCACCATCGCGCCCTGCCGCATGACCGAGACATTGTCGGTGATCGCCATGATCTCGCGCAGCTTGTGGGTGATGAGGATGATGGTTTTGCCCTCTTCCCTGAGCTGTTCGAGAATGCGGAACAAATGGTCCGCCTCCGCAGGCGTCAGAACGCCGGTCGGCTCGTCGAGGATGAGGATGTCCGCGCCGCGATAGAGCGCTTTGAGGATTTCCACCCGCTGCTGCAGGCCCACGGGCAGATCCTCGATGATGGCGTCGGGGTCCACCTCCAGCCCATAGTCGCGCTCCAGCCGCTCCAGCTCCGAACGCGCCCTGGCGATGGAGGTGTTGAGCAGCGCCTCGCCTTCCGCCCCCAGGATCACGTTTTCCAGAACGGAGAAATTCTCGACCAGCATGAAGTGCTGATGCACCATGCCGATGCCGAGCGCGATGGCGTCGCTCGGCGTGTTGATCGCGGCCTGCCTTCCGCCCACATGGATCCGCCCGCGATCGGCCTGATAGAAGCCATAGAGGATCGACATCAGGGTCGATTTCCCGGCCCCGTTTTCGCCGATAATGCCGTGGATTGTCCCGGCTTCGATTTTCAGATCGATGTTGCGGTTTGCATGAACCGCGCCAAAGCTCTTGCTGATGCCCTTGAGCTCGATTGCCGTTTCAGCCATCGGCGGCCCGCTTCCCCGTTTTTATCGTTTGGTCAAATTTCTACCATGCCGGCCTGCCGCCTGCCAACCTGTGCGGGAGGCCCGGGCGAAAGGTACCTCAGGCACTCTCGACAAATCAGGCCTTGCTTGTCAATTTCCGCAGGCGAGAATGCACCGAAACCGCAGAAAGAAGCGCGCCATGAGCGAAGACCGCATCACCAAGCTGGAAATCCTGGCCGCCGAGCAGGAAAAGACCATCGAAGAGCTTTCCGCCGAACTGACGCGCCAGTGGCGCGAGACAGAAGCGCTGAAGAAAAAGCTCGACCGGCTCTCGGAGCGCTTCATGGAGCTGGAGGAGCAGACGGCGGGCGATGTGCCGGTGACCAAGCCTCCGCACTGGTGAGGGGGTGCCACCTATTTCCGGGCGGCAGTGCCTCCCTCGGGGGCGCCAGCCAAGTCCAGCACTTCAGGCAATGAGGTTCTGCGCTGATATCTGGCGTTGATTCACTGTCCGATCCTCACAATCAATGAGGATATCAGCGCAACCAGGCCGATGAAGATGTATCTGAACCCGCCGCTAATGTGGTAATTATCCGATATGTATAGCGCCGCTATAATGGATATTACGATAAATATTATCTTGTATGTCATGGAGAATATTCGGGTATATTTTGTAAAAGATATGAATTTTTCATCGTGACCGGCGCGAAAAAAGCAATCGGATGTGTGCTGAGTAGCTCTGCTAAGGCTGCGGTCCGCCTATAGAAACGCCGGAACCAGGGCCGTACCCGCCCATGGGATCAGAGCCGATACTGGCGCCGACATCCTGACCTATCGAGGCCGCCGCAGCGCCGAGGCCAATCGCGCCGGCAGGCCCGATGCTGGCACCCAGCGTGGTGCCCACCAACCCGCCGATAGCGGCCCCTATATAGCCTCCTGCAGGATTGCCGGAACCGGGTCTTTCGTTGCCCGAGCCTGCTTCATTGCCTGAGCCGCCGCCACCGCCAAAGCTAAAATCCGACGCAAGAGAGGTATCAAAAAATTCCAACGATATAATCATAAATAAAAATTCTCTAAACAATAAAATAAATCTAGTATCTAGTGGTCATGTATAGGCTGTCAATGATTTTTATTGATTAACTCGTAATAAAATATTATTTTATATAAAATAAGATTTTTTCGAAGCATCAAAAAACCCCACCGGATTGCTCCGGCGGGGTCTTTCATTTCTCATCCGATAAAGCCGTAGAGGCTTATTCGTCGCCGCCCTTGTTCTTCAGGGCTGCGCCGAGGATGTCGCCGAGGGAGGCGCCGGAATCGGTGGAACCGAACTGTGCGACGGCTTCCTTCTCTTCCGCGATCTCCAGAGCCTTGATCGAGACGCTGATGCGGCGGGTCTTCTTGTCGAAGACGGTGACGCGGGCGTCCACCTTCTGGCCGACGGAGAAGCGCTCGGGGCGCTGCTCGGCGCGGTCACGCGACAGGTCGGAGCGCTTGATGAAGCTTTCGACGTCGTGATCGACAAGGCGAACCTCAAGGCCGCCGTCCTTCACGCCGGTCACTTCACAGGTCACCACGGCACCCTTGCGCAGCTCGCCGGAAGCGGCGGCCTCGCCAATGGCATCATGGCCAAGCTGCTTGATGCCGAGCGAGATGCGCTCTTTCTCGACGTCCACGTCGAGAACCTGCGCCTTCACCATGTCGCCACGGTTGTACTCCTCGATCACCTGCTCGCCCGGACGGTTCCAGTCGAGATCGGAGAGGTGAACCATGCCGTCCACATCGCCATCGAGACCGATGAACAGGCCGAACTCGGTCTTGTTCTTGACCTCGCCCTCGACAACGGAGCCGACGGTGTGGTTGCGGGCGAATGCCTCCCACGGATTCTCGAGCGTCTGCTTGAGGCCGAGCGAGATGCGGCGCTTCACCGGATCCACTTCCAGCACCACCACTTCGACTTCCTGCGTGGTGGAGAGGATCTTGCCCGGATGAACGTTCTTCTTCGTCCAGGACATTTCCGAAACGTGGATCAGGCCTTCGATGCCCGGCTCCAGCTCCACAAACGCACCGTAGTCGGTGATGTTGGTGACGCGACCCAGAACCTTCTTGCCAAGCGGGTACTTGCCGCCGATGCCGTCCCACGGATCGGCTTCGAGCTGCTTCATGCCCAGCGAGATGCGGTGGGTTTCCTGGTTGATGCGGATGATCTGCACCTTGACCGTCTGACCGATGTTGAGGATCTCGGTCGGATGGTTGACACGGCGCCATGCCATGTCGGTCACGTGCAGCAGGCCGTCGATGCCGCCCAGGTCCACGAACGCACCGTAATCGGTGATGTTCTTGACCACGCCTTCGACCACCTGACCCTCTTCGAGGTTCTGGACGATCTCGGAGCGCTGCTCGGCGCGGCTCTCTTCGAGAACCGTGCGGCGGGACACGACGATGTTGCCGCGGCGCTTGTCCATCTTGAGGATTTCGAAGGGCTGCGGGGTGTGCATGAGCGGGGTGACGTCACGGATCGGACGAATGTCGACCTGCGAACGCGGCAGGAAGGCCACGGCGCCGTCCAGATCGACGGTGAAGCCGCCCTTGACCTGGTTGAAGATGAAGCCCTCGACGCGCTCGCCGGCGTTGAACTTCGCTTCAAGCTTGACCCAGCTTTCCTCGCGGCGTGCCTTCTCGCGGCTCAGCATGGCTTCGCCAAGCGCGTTTTCGATGCGCTCGACATAGACTTCGACTTCGTCGCCGACCTTGAGATCGGATTCCTTGCCCTTCGCGCCGAATTCCTTGAGCGGGACACGGCCCTCGACCTTGAGGCCGACATCGACGATCGCCATGTCTTTTTCGATGGCGGTGACGAGGCCCTTTACGACGGAGCCTTCGGCGGCGTCGCGTTCGGTGAAGGATTCTGCGAGAAGGCTCGCGAAATCATCGCGAGACGGATTGAGTTCTGACATTGATGCTCCTGAAAAGCCCCTGTCATTCAAGCGGGGCAAAAGCGCCGGTGGTTCGTGTTGCGTTTGTCCGATCATGCATCCGAGCGGATCGCTCTAAGGCCGCGTGAAGCGGCAGATCCGGCGCAGAGAATGCGTGGCAGACGGTTCTTTCAGTCTTCGTTCCGGGCCGCCAGCCTGGCATCCACCAGTTTGCAGGCCGCCTCGAATGCCGTCTCTATATCCATTTCACTCGTATCGAGCAAGTGCGCATCCGCTGCCGGCCTCAACGGACTGTCCGCCCGGCCCATGTCGCGGGCGTCGCGCCGCTCGATATCGGCGAGGATCTGCGCATAGTCGGCGCTGCCGCCGCCGGCCTCGATCTCGCGCCAGCGGCGCGTGGCGCGCACCTCGGCGCCCGCGATCACATAGAGCTTCACATCGGCATCGGGGCACACCACCGTGCCGATGTCGCGCCCGTCGAGCACGGCGCCGGGCGGGGCGCTCGCAAAGGCGCGCTGCTTGTCCACCAGCGCGGTGCGCACCGATGGCATCACGGCCACTTTCGAGGCGGCCTCGCCGATGCCGTGTTCGGAAAGCACGGTCCGGTCGAGCGCGCCTAGATCGAGCGCGCGGGCGGCCTTTTCGGCAATCGCCTCGTCGTCCAGTGGCTGCCCTGCCTCGATCAGTGCCCGGGCGACACCGCGATAGGTGAGCCCGGTGTCGAGGTGGCGCAGGCCGTAATGCGCCGCCAGCCGCCGGGCGAGTGTGCCCTTGCCGGAGGCGGCCGGCCCGTCGATGGCGATGGTCAATCTTCCGTCCATGTCGTCAGACCGAGCGCGTGATGCCGCCATCGATGCGGATGTTCTGGCCGGTGATGTAGCTGGATTTCTCGTCGGCAAGGAAGGCGATGAGCTCGGCCACCTCTTCCACCGTGCCATAGCGGCCCATGGGAATGCGCGCGCGGCGGTCTTCCTTTTCCGGCAGGGAATCGATGAAGCCCGGCAGCACATTGTTCATGCGCAGGCCCTCGCCCGCATATTTGTCGCAGAAGAGCTTGGTGAAGGCGGCAAGCCCAGCGCGGAACACGCCGGAGGTCGGAAAGGCCGCTTCCGGCTCGAAGGTGGCATAGGTGGAGATGTTGACGATGGCGCCCGATTTCTGCGCCTGCATGATGGGTGTGACGAGCCGTGTGGCGCGCACCACGTTGAGCAGGTAGACCTCCATGCCCTGATGCCAGTCTTCGTCGGAGATATCGAGCACATCGCCCTTTGGCCCGTGGCCGGCGCCGTTCACCAGAGCGTCGATGCGGCCGAAACGCTCCATCGTCGCGTCGGTGAAGCGCTTGAGATCGTCCGGGGAAAGGTTGGAGCCGGTGAAGCCCAGCCCGCCGAGTTCCCTGCCGAGCGCCTCGCCCTTTCCGGAGGACGACATGACAGCGACCTCGAAGCCGCTTTTTGCCAGTTTGCGGACCGCGGCGGCGCCCATGCCGCTGCCGCCGCCAATGATCATGGCTACCTTCAGTCCAGTCATCTTTTCTCTCCCATTCCGATCCGGGTGTCAGTCCAGCGTGGCGCCGAGCCGCGTCATGAGCGCGGTGAAATCGGGAAAACTGGTGGCGATCATCGTCTGATCGTCAATGGTCACTGGCTTTTCGGTCGCCAGACCCATGACGAGGAAGCTCATGGCGATGCGGTGGTCGAGATGGGTTTTGACCGTGCCGCCGCCCAGCCCCTTGCCGCCGGGGCGGCCCGTGACCCTGAGCGAGGCCTCGCCTTCCTCGCAGTCGACGCCGTTGGCCTTGAGCCCTTCGGCAACGGCGGAAAGCCGGTCGGATTCCTTCACGCGCAGCTCTTCCAGCCCCTGCATCCGCGTGTCGCCCTCGGCAAAGGAGGCCGCCACGGCAAGCACGGGATATTCGTCGATCATGGAGGGCGCGCGGTCTTCCGGAACGGTCACGCCCTTGAGTTCGGAGCCGCGCACGCGCAGATCGGCCACGTCCTCGCCGCCTTCATTGCGGCGGTCGAGGATCTCGATGTCAGCACCCATTTCCATCAGCGTGGTGACGAGCCCGGTGCGCGTCGGGTTCATGAGCATGTTTTCGATGACCACCTCCGAGCCCGGCACGATCAGGGCCGCCACGAGCGGGAAGGCAGCCGAAGACGGGTCGCCGGGAACGGCGATGGTCTGGCCGGTAAGCTTCGGCTGGCCCTCGATGCGGATATGGCGCACGCCATCGGCGTCGGTCTCCACTTCCAGCGACGCGCCGAAGCCGGCCAGCATCTTCTCGGTGTGGTCGCGGGTCGCCACGGGTTCGATCACCGTGGTCACGCCCGGCGTGTTGAGCGCGGCGAGCAGCACTGCCGACTTCACTTGCGCCGAAGGCATCGGCACCCGGTAGGAGATGGGCGCTGCGTGTTTCGGTCCGCGCAGCGTGATGGGCAGGCGGTCGCCCGGCTCGGCGGAAACCACCTGCAGGCCCATTTCCTTCAGCGGATCGAGCACGCGGCCCATCGGACGCTTGGAGAGCGAGGCGTCGCCGATAAAGCGTGTCGTCATGTCATAAGAGCCGACAAGACCCATCGTCAGCCGCACGCCTGTGCCGGCATTGCCGAAATCGAGCGGCTCTTTGGGTTCCAGCAGGGCGCCGTTGCCGGTGCCGGTGGCGATCCATTCATCGCCGCGCTTTTCGATGGTCGCGCCCATGGCCTTCATAGCTTCTCCGGTGCGCAGCACGTCTTCGCCCTCCAGAAGACCGGTAATGCGCGTCTCGCCGGCCGCCAGGCCGCCAAACATCAGCGCCCGGTGCGAAATCGACTTGTCGCCGGGCACGCGGGCCCGGCCCGAAAGGGCGTCTGATCTTCTGGCGCTCATGGGGCGCGGCTCGGTCGTGTGCATTGTCTGGTCCCTGATGATAGGCGTTCTGCCGGGCGGCAGATTATTCGAGGATTTTGCCTGCTCGCTCTAGCATGATGAGGATAGTCGGTCATCCCCCGGTTGACGGATGGCCCCTGTCGGGGTTGTAAAGAGAGTGGACCTTGGGAGGAGACGCCTTTCCAGGGTGCGTATTAGGCTTTGACAGGTGCGCGACTTGCCGTTATGGGGACCGAAATTTTCAGTAAGGCAGGAAGCGCTTCCGGTGCCGGCCGCGATGGAGCCGTCGCAGGCTGGGCCGACCGCAAGACGATGAGGCAGCAAGGTGGCTAAACCGGAACTCGGAACAAAACGCGTCTGCCCGGAAACGGGCCGCAAATTCTACGACCTGAACAAGGACCCGATTGTTTCGCCCTATACGGGCCAGACCTATCCGCGCAGCTTCTTTGAGGCCGGCGGCGATACCTCCATGGATGAAGAAGACGAAGTGGAGGAAAAGGAACTGGACGGGGAGGAAGATGCTCCGGAAGTCGTGTCGCTTGAAGACGCCGACGATGAGGCATCGTCCAGCGACAAGGCCGAGATCCCGGATCTCGACGATGAAGACGATGATGTCGACCTCGGCGACGATGAAGACGACACGTTCCTCGATGACGACGAAGACGACGAAGACGATGATGTGAAGGACTTCATCGGCGTCGGTGACGACGACGACGAGAGCTGATTTTTCAGCACGCGCGGGAAGAATGGCTTCGGCCCCCTGTCAAAAGTGACGCGGGGGCGCAAATCGGGGCTTGATCTTCCCGCCGGGCGGGTTTAGAAGCCGCCCACACGGTTGGCCCGGCGGGCCTTCCGGACCTCTTCGCCGGAGACGGCGACCGGCCATATTGCCGGAGTGTGGGGCCATAGCTCAGTTGGGAGAGCGCTTGAATGGCATTCAAGAGGTCAGGGGTTCGACTCCCCTTGGCTCCACCAATTCATCTAATGAAATCAACAAGTTGCTCGCCAAGTGGGGTTTTTAGCCCCTAATCTGCCCCTAAAACAGGCTTGCTAGGCGCGCCATGAACTGCGCTTTGTCCCTGAGCGGCGACGGGAGATAAAGGCGTGTCGATACCCCGAATCGTTTGGCAGCGGTAGACCTGAGGCGATGAGGGCATTTCTGGCAGGGGCGTGCCTGCCAGCAGTTTGAACCAATAACCATGCTCGCCGTGGGCAGGACCACGGCGAGGCGGACCGGACCGGACCCGAGCCGGACCCCACCCCCCGGCCTACCCCGGCGCGCGCCGGAAAATTCATCTATCCCTCGCGCCATAAACGCGCGCATTTTCAACTTTTTGACAGAATAGACAAACGAAACGACGGCGCTATTTTCCCGCCCGCATCCGAGAAACGCGACGTGGAAACTGCCCTGCTATTCTTCGCGGAAAACGCCTTGATCCGCCTGCTGGGAATTCCCGGCATGGCCCTCGCCTACGCGATGTCCAGCCGCATGATTGGCCGCTGAGCCCGTCGGCCCCGGGCAGAAGTGCGCTGGGGAGTGTGCTCATAAACGAGCGAGCGGCTATGGCCGCATTGGGCGGCGAGCGGACGTTTGCTGCGATCGGAGCGAACGACCGAAGGAACGCCGAGTTTCGGACTGTCCGGTTTAAGGTCGCGCTCTGCGGATAGCTGCCCTTCGGCAAACGATCCCTACACTGCCGATCAAGAAAGCGCTGCAAGTGAGAAGTCTAAAGTTGTCAAATCCTGATCGCGACAAAATCGATCGAATATTTATCTTATCTCATGTTACCATTTTGAAGTTTCCTAGGATGGGCGATTGGCATGTTCCGAGGATTGAGTGAATCGCTGACAGCCGAAAGGGGGGGGAGCGTGTGGCAAGTGCAGAACTAGGCTCGGGAGACGGTCCGGATGTCGAACGATTTGCGGAAGAAGAAGACGATGATCTAATCGACCTGCTACCTCACGAGGAGCAAGTCGACACAGATGAATTCGCAACGGTTGTCAGGGCAGACCTGGTAGCAAAAGCGTTCAAAGCACTTGACGCTGACGCACAGAGAGGCGGTGGAAAACTTGCTCGCGCCGATGTAAACAGAACGTATCTGCGTCGGAAACTATCGATCGCTGAGTGTCTCGAGGTCGAGACGCTTTTGACTTCCGGCGGTCACGAGATAATCGAAGAGGATGATACCCCATCGGTTGACGGCGCACTTGCAGCCAGTTCCCGTCGGAAACTCCGCTATCTCAATGAGACCGAGGAGCGCGAACTAGGAAGGCGCATCCAGCTCGCGCTCCAACTGCCAGAAGACACATGTGATCTTGATACTGCTTATGTTGAACGTGTTCGAACCGATGCCGACAGGGCAAGAGCAATGTTCGTAGCTAGCAATCTTCGGTACGTGGAAAAGATCGCCCGACGCCTCGGTCAGAAGAAGCATCTTGCTCTAGAGGATCTCATCCAAGAAGGTGTCATCGGGCTGATGCGCGCGACAGACCTTTACGACCCCGATCGTGGTTTCCGGTTCAAGACATATGCGACATGGTGGATCGAGCAGCGAATCCGCAGGGCGATCGCAGATGGTGATCGTCTCGTCCGCTTGCCAGTCCATTTGCATGAGAAGATGACAAAGGTCAGACGCGCTGAAGCGAGATTGTCTTTGGCGAATGGGAAAGCTCCGACACCCGACGAACTCGCAATCGCAATCGGAATGGACGCCGAACGTTTGATGAAATTGCTTTGGCGTGTGCAGGCAACGGACTGCATCGAAGGGGACGCACCTGTCGGTGAGGACACGACCTTCCTCGCGCTTACTATAGACCCTGGGGAATCCGCTTTCGACATCGTGGCTTACCGAGAGCTTCAAGAGCGTTTCCGTGACGTCTTAGCAACGTTGACCCCGCGCGAGGAACGTATTGTGAGGATGCGGTTCGGTATCGGTCTTGATCGCGATCATACGCTCGAAAGCGTTGGCCAAGAATATGGTGTGACAAGGGAACGCATCCGTCAAATCGAAGCAAAGGCCCTCCGCAAACTCAGGCATTTCGTCCGGAGCAAATGCCTCCGTGGTTTCCTGGAGAGCTGACATGGCGCGATACATTGGCCTAGGTTCTGACGAGCCCATCGAAGATTCCGAGCGCAGGGTCGCAGATGCTCTGCGGCGTTTGCCTGACGACTGGATCGTTTTGCACCACGTCAGCTGGCAGTCGAAACGCGGAGGTCGGCAGGGTGACGGTGAAGCTGACTTCATTATCCTCCACCCACGTAAGGGCTTGGTGGTTATTGAAGTCAAGGGCGGTGGAATCGACGTTGAGCATGGCCGTTGGATGAGCACAGACCGCTTCGGGAAACGGCACTACATCAAAAATCCATTCGAGCAAGCAATTGCATCAAAACACGCGCTGGTGGGATGGCTCAGAGACCATGGTCTCGGTTCGCGTGTAAGGGTTGGCCACGCAGTCATATTTCCCAACATGGACGCAATCCCGGCGCTCGGACCGGCAGCAACGCCTCAGATCACGTTCTCCAAGGCCGACTTGTTGGATATTGATACCGCCGTCACCGCATGTTTGACTCACTGGTCGCTTCAGGCGAACCTCCCACTCAAAGATACTGAGAAAGTTATCGCACTGCTGGCGCCGACCGTCTCAGCGTCGCCTACGCTGGCCAGTGCAAGTGGGGACGCCGAAGCCAATCTGGTTGTCTTCACCGCAGAGCAGGTAGAAGCATTCTCGCGACTTCGCGCTCATCGAGGCGGATTAATCATCGGCGGCGCCGGGACCGGAAAGACCGTCCTAGCAGCAGCCCGCGCTCAGCAGCTAGCCAAAGATGGTTTCAGGACCTTACTGGTTTGCTACAACGAATTACTCGGGGTCGAGCTGAGCGAACATATAGGCCAAAGTCCCGAGCTCACCGCCTGCACGTTCCACGCTTTATGCCTTAGGGAGGCCAAGCGCGCAGGCATCACCCTATCGAGTGCGCGCGACCAAGCATGGTGGGAGGATGAGGCTCCGTCCGTGTTGATCGATGCGTGCTCGCGCAACGAGACAATCTATGATGCGATCGTTGTGGATGAGGGGCAGGATTTCTCGCCAACCTGGCTGGATGCACTCCGATGTGTGACGCACGGTGTAGAAGAGGCTCCGTTTTTCGTGTTTGCGGATCCCCGCCAGGATTTATGGCGACGAGGATGGGATCTCGCTACCGACTATCCATTTGTCTGGGAGCTGACCCAGAACATGCGGAACACTCTGCCGATCGCGAAGCGTGTCTCAGCGATTGTCGGGGGGAACGCGCAGGGCCGCGGCATCCCGGGACCGACCCCGGTCTGGAGATCGAGTGAGGGTCATGCGAAGGAACGGGACGTCGTAAACGCAGTAGAACATCTGCTCGACGAGGGCTTTGGTCCACAAAACTTGGTTATCCTTTGCGGCTCAGCACGATTGGCCGAGCGGCTGAGGGAACGATCGATAGGCCCATTTTCTTTTGGACTTTGGGGGAGCCGAGGCATTCCGGTCGAGACCGTATCTCGGTTCAAGGGGCTAGAATCCCAAGCGATTGTATTAGTCCTCGACGGCCCCTTCGCGCCTGATGGGCGAACCTCCGCCTATATTGGCATGAGCCGAGCACGCAGTGTCCTCGTCGTTGTCGGCGACGAGGCCGATAAACCACCGCTCAGCTGGGAGACGCAGTGATATCGAAGTAACCGAGTCCGCCGGCTAACGCCTTACGCGACAGGCGGGTATTAAACATCCGACAGGATGGTTCGCCGAGGTGCAGGCAGACCGCGCAGGCTGCCCCCGTATCCTCGCAGCCTGGATCCAGGGCGCATCGATGTTCATCATCCACTATTCCGTCCAACAGGTGATGAAGATCCGATTCAAACAACGCTTGGAGGCCGCCGAGCACGAAATCACCCCGGGCGGCAGAATAGACGAAGAACGAAAATGCGGTCGGCAACACCACTTCTGAAAGCGCGCTACGCTCGATTCCAGCATAGACTGCTGCCCGTTTGATGAACGCATGCGAGATCGAATGCACGAGCTCGATCACGCGTTCTGTCAGCGGATTGGGCCGGTCCATCGGCCCCATCATCGCCAGGATCGCCTCGGCTGCTTCACGACTTACGGAAGATTCGGGCAACTCAAATCCTTGGAGGGCTAGCCAGCGGAGAACCATCGTCGGGTCAAGCTTGACCAACAAGGCTTCGGTCTGCGCCAAGTCTCCATAGACGATGTATTCGCCGGTCTTCTCACGGTAGGTCCGCAGCCTGCTATCGCCGGGATTCGGTTTGCCCCGAGTGTAACCGAACTGCGCGGTCAGCACTGGGAACTTGTCAACCAACTCGATCCGCTCGATCCCAGCGCGCTCCAATGCGCGCGGATACACGGATTGATATTGGTCTCGAAGCTGCTCTGACGTCGATCGACCCAACAAATCCGCGATCGTGATCCGGCTCTCGAAGGTCGCCAATGCCACCTGTTTGGCCTGTCGTTGCGCATCAGCCCGAAGCTCGGGATCGAGTGCCAACGTGCGTTTGCCTGCGTCTGCTTGGTCAGGCATGGCCGCGAGCATCGCGGCGATAGTCGCCTCGTCGAAGCCGCGGTCCTCAAGAAGCTTGCGGATGGAGGTGGGGTTCTGGGCGGGGGCGGATTCCGTGAGGCGCCGTCCTACCATTCCTTCGAGCATCCATTCGAGCGCGCGTTCTCCCCCACCCGCCTGCTCGATGCGGACGAGAATCTCACGACGCGGCGGATTGATCATGCTGATGCCGCGCGGTTTGAATACATTACCCGACCTGTGGACCGTGAACGAGAGCACGCCTCCTAGGGCGCAATCACATGAAGCGCCGAATCCTTGATCAAGATAGGTGCCAGGTGGGCATTCCGGGCAGTAGAAGACAAGTTCAGCGGCCGATGCGGTACCCGGAAAACGTACTGCCCGTTGTTTATGCTGCGGGCATTTCCTGACATAAGGAGTCTTTATAGCTCCGCAGGCCTCATGATATCCGACGAAGGGGAGTTGGCCGCGGCGACCCGTCGCTCCACATTGGCATTTTCCCATAGCTTCATCGTGAAGCCGTTTGCACCGCTGGCACATGAACAACCGTGGAAACGGCTCACAATAGACTCCTTCTTCGCGGTTTAGTGCTTGAACGCGGATCGGGCGCTGGGCCAGAAGGTCGTCGACGAAACCGCCATCTTGGCTGGGGGTGGTTTCCTTCCATGGGTATGCAGCCCTGATCAGTTCCTCCCTAAGCGCGCTCGTGTCGATCGCGTTGATGGTTTTTGGATCATTCCATCTCTTCACCTTCCAGATGCCGCCTCCGGCATCGACCGTCTGCTCGGGCAGATGACCAAAGAGAATCTGAGAGCCGCTCCTGAACTCCTTCATAGCGTGCTGTTCCCCTTCAATGGTGCCTGCTCTTCCACGTCCCGCAACGAGGTCATCGGCGCCCCAGTGGGAGAGGCATCTGACGGGAACCGGGCGTCGGCGGGAGGCTCACGTAGGTTGCGGCCGAACCCCTCGAACCAGCCGTGCAATTGCGCGCGCATGAATTCGTCATGCTCGTGTATGCCAATGTCGGCAGCGATTGCGTCTTCATCCTCAAGAAGCATGTCAGGGTTGGCCTGCGCGTATCGATTTAAATCCCGGATCATCGTGATGCGGGCGTTGGACGCCGGCTCGTGGATCAGGTTGATCCTTGCCATCTCAAGTCCGGCTATCGTGCGTTCAAGTACCCGCCGACTCTTCCGAGTGATCGGGATTGGCTCAACGAACCTGTCGCCGTGGGAAACGAATTCCGGAAAGGTCCTATACACGCTTGCGTCGCGCTCTCGCATAATCTTGGGTACGACGATGACCAGTGCCGGCCATTTTCTGCCCACACGGGCCGTAGCCTGGATGAACTCGGCGACGCCGAGTGGAAAAGCCAGCATAATCATCACGTTGAGTCGATCGATATCAACGCCATGCGACATCATAGAAGACGCAGCGATGAGATGCAGACGATCCTCGTATCGCGCCTCGGCCGTCTCCAGCCGGTCCAGTGTCCGCTTCACTTCGTCGAAGCCGACACGCCCCGTCAACGTCGCGACATTCGGAGGTGGTTCAAGTTCGGCGTATTGGGTTTCGGAGGACCGGACCACAGCGTCAATGTCCTGAAGCGTGTTCCCATAGATCACGTTCGTACCATAGAGGTCGACCAGAAACGGCGCGAAGCCGGCATCCATCCCAAGCTCAGTGCACAACCGTTCCGGGTCTGCGATCAGTCGGCGGATGGCACTTTGCAGGGTAACGATCAGCCGATCCACGACGAATTCGACAGTCAAGCGGCGAGGCGCGAACGCGACGTACCGTCGCATCATCTGACCTGAATCAGCCGACCAAAATCCCTGCCCGTCAACAGGCGGCGGCTGGGGAAATACCCTCGCTTTGCGCCGGTAGAGGACGTTGACCTGCTTGGTGTAACCAGAGAGTGTCGCGGACGACGCGAGGATTTTCGGCCGATGCCCGGTGAGCTGCTCTTGAATGCCGTCGAGCGCGCATTCGTAGTGTGCATCGACCGCACCAAGGCTGTCACGCAGGAGGTGCAGTTCGTCCTGAAGACGGAAACTCACCGGATAGAGATCGGGCGCCATCGGGAGTGGTCCGGGAGGACCGCCGGGACAATCCGGTACAAAACAGCCATTCGGAAACCTGCTGCGGGTGGCATAGGTGTAACCATGACCCTTTATGGTGCATTTGCCGTGAGGGCTCGCAACGAGACCTCTCATCCCAGTCTGGCGAGAAATGTTCGCTGCTTTGTCGAGAGTACCGATCACGATCGTGGGCAGGAAGCGCCATATTTCGTCATCGATCACATGGATCGGAAGCGGAGCACCAGCGGTCGGACATGCACCGTTTGAGCATATATGGTCGAGACGCCATAGGAGCCGATCAAACTCGGTCCTCACCGTCCGTTCGCGACAAAAGGGGCACCGATCCAGTAGCAAGTACGGGTTCTGCATCTCTTCTAGAGAATCTGCGTCGATGCCGCGTTGGGACGCGTCCTTCAAAATCCGGTTGGGCGTCGCCGCGCCTCCCACGAGGAAGCCGAGTGAAAACGGATCGCCCGCCAGACCTGCCTCGCAGCGGATCATCTCCGCAGCCGCCAATGCGTTCGCGAAACGTTGGGTCTGTTGCAAGGATAGGAGCCGAAGCGGGAATCTCGACCAAGCGGTAATCCCCGAAATCTTACCTCGCTTCCTGTCAAGGAAGGCGGCAGTTAGAAGGAGCCCGAGATAAGTCTCAGTCTTACCGCCGCCGGTGGCGAACCAAACGATGTCGACAATCTCCGCCTCAGCTCGCGGATTCACTAGGCATTGTAGATTCGCTAGCAAGAACGCGAGCTGGAACGGCCGCCATTCCTCGTATTTGCCCGCAGCCGAGAGCCGCATCGCGCGGTTCATCAACTGAAACGAAGTCCGAAGGTTCTGATCTGCCTCTAAGGCGACGATACCGGACCTGATGCGCTCAAGCTCTAACCTGAACTCCGTCTGCGCATCGCTTGCCTCTTGGCGCATTCCTTCCGACCAACCTTCAAAACTGGCGCGTCGCGCAATCACTGCATCGGACCACACGTCCGAAGCCCAATTTTCAAAGGCGTGGAGAAGAGCGCGGGCGCTCTCAACCGGGTTCGCCGCCAATCCTGCGAAGGTGAGGTCGGGTTTCCGTTCTGTCGAAGGCCAGAATGTTGGCCTCTCTTTGGTATAGCCCGGCCCATCGCTCGTGCGGATGGTACCATGGTCATCAATGACAAATCCGCAGTTGATACCGTACGCTTGAACGTGACGCTCGTAACGAAAGGAGTCGGGAAGTGTCTCTAGTTCGAATGGCAGACGTTGCAGGTCTTTGACCTCCAACTCAGCCTCAAAGAAGCGGCCATCGGCGTAGTCGACCACTTCTTTACTGGTGTTGACGAAGGTGATTTCCAGCGCCCGCGACGATAGTCTGCGTCCGGTCGCCCGAATCCGGATTTCCCCACTGAGTCCGACGGCACTCATCGCAACCAACGCGTCCGTGATCGGCTCGGCACCAAAAATCTGGTCTCCTTGTCGATCCTCGACGAGGATCGGGAAGTTGACGACCACGGGTTCCGTCTTCTCCCATGCCCACCGCAGGCCCCCGCCATCATTGGCCCGTCGTCGCTTCCAGAGCCGGCAGCTGATCCTGACGTTGAACGAGAGCGGGAAACCCTTGGCAGGCCTGATCCTCAGGCCTATGGCGCAAGGTTCCAATCGGTCTTGCCGCTCGTCCGGACGCGTCACGAAATCCTTAGGGCCCAAGCGTCCCAGCCAGAAGCGACCGGTCGGGTCAACCTGCGAAAACGCTTCCTCGTCACCACGAGCCTCGATCATGACGCGTTGCTCAAGCCAATTAACGAAGCGCTCGGCAGCCTCATAACGAGCGTTCTCTTGTTCCGGCCCTGCAATCCAAGTCGTCATACTCCCCCCCTACCGGCCAAGTGCAAACTGATCAATAGTTTATCAAACGCCAGTGCTTAATGGCCCAAGTAAATCGACTATTTTTTCAATAAGCAACGGCTCGTCGTACAACTCGCATTCCCACGGTGTCAGCACATCCCATCCAGTGGCACGCGCTGCTGTCTCGAGCGTGGCGTCAAGCTCTTTGTTACGCGCGAACTTTGTTTCCCAAAAATCCGTGCACGACTTCGGCATTCTGAACGTCGAACATCCTTCATGGGCATGCCAGAAACAGCTGTAAATCTGAACAATTTTGCGGTTGCGAGGAAAGGCGATGTCTGGCCGACTTGGTACGCCCTTCACCTGGACTCGAAATCGGCAGCCCATACACTGCAGCAAACTGCAGACGATCAGCTCGAGATAAGTCTCTGCCCACCTGCTCCGTGACATCACTCCACTGCGCTGTTCGGGCCTAAGTGAAGCCACCATCAGCTTTATCTGGGAATGAACGGGGTGAAACGCACAACCTCAGAGAGACGCTCCGCTTGTCCGTCCAAAACTGCGTCGTGTATGTGCGAGAAGCAGCGGATTAACTGTTGAACCGACAAGCAGACCCGCTAAGATCGTCGGCGCGTTTCTCGCAAGCTTTGCCAAACCCGGCAATGACTCCGCCGCTGCTCCGTACTGAAGCTTGATGATCGCTTCCACCAGCCTTGGGGCCTCTTCGGCATGCATAGCAATAGTGCTCGTCAGCTTCGAGCCGATCTCGTCCAGCTTGTCTAGCAGCATGAACGCGCGGGTCCCTCCAGGACCTTTATGAGCCCAGACGGACTGCATATTCAAGATGTCAGCGGACTCGAGGAAACGGCTGACCTGCTCAAGATGAGGGGACACCGCTTCGTTCAAAACCGGAGTGGCTCCGACTCGGAGACGGTTCGCGACCGCTTCATTAAGGTTGATTGAGTGGATCGCTTTCGAGGTGCCGAAGTAGAAAGCGACCTTCCATTGGACGACTTCGCCCGAACAATCGTTCGCAAGCTCGAATCGGACGCCACTCTTCAACTGCAAACTGGGTATCGCGAATTTAAACGTCCTGTTCGCGGGATAGCGTGCGCCCGCTCGGTCCGGTGGCGTTTCGGCTGGTATTGGCTTTGGCCGCCTGAGGCTTCGCGCGGCCTCGCAGAGCGATGGCGCATCCCTTGCCGGTTTCCCCTGCAACACTTGCCCCATAATATAGGTGAATGCAGGAGGGACTGCGTTGCCGATCATCCGCAACTTTTGGCTATAGTTGGCACCGTAGAATTGGAATGTGATCGGAAAGCCTTGGAGACAAGCCCTCTCGCGCAACGTAAGCCGTCTATACGCTTCAGCTTGGCCTGGAGCCGCGATCACGATGCTTTCACGCGACACACGAGTGCAGGTGGCGGTGATCGTCCGGACGGTTCTGCCCAACGGATCGGGAAAAGGCATGGAATTATAGACCGTGTGGGTTATTTTGTTAGCCCGATTGATCCTCACCTCTTCCTCGCTCAACAAATCCTCCTCGACGTGATCGATCAACTCAGCGCGCTTGAGTTCTAGCCCGTAGAATGGATCGACTACCGGGTCGGCTGAGAGCGCTGCGACCACCTCACCTAGGGTCGGGGTATCATCCGCGCTCTTGAACGAATTGAGCAGATCAAGGTCGAAGTTTCCTGCGATGCACCGACGTCGGCGCTGCGGAATCCCATACTCCGCCATGTCCACTACATGGGTGGCGCATCCCAGATGGGCAAAACCGGCGAGTACGCCACCAGGTTGGAGCTCCTTTTCGATGATCTTCGAGACTCTCGGGACGTTCTCCATCGCCCACATTCGCGGCTTCAAATGATCTACGATGGCCAGGAAACGGACAATGTCTTCCAGCCCATCCTCGAGATCGCCTCCACCACCTCTGTTGCTGAAGGAGAACTGCGTGCAAGGAGGACTGCCAACTACGATGTCGATGTCGCTCGGCAAATCATCGAGCGACAGACGACGGATATCAACCGTCTGAGCCTGATGGGAGTTGTTCTTGAAGTTGGTCTCGTTCGCTGGTCCCCAAAGCTCGTATGAGGCGACGACCTCGATACCAGCAAGCTTAAGACCCAACGACCAGCCACCAACGCCGGAATACAGATCAATTGCTCTCGCTCTGTGCGCTTTTTTTGCCACTTCGCCCACTCCTACCAAGTGCCTCTATTTGAATAGATCCTCGAAGCGTTTGGCAAGATCCTTTGTTGCGACACCAGTGAAAAAGGCTTCAGTCGAGTTTTCTCGTACGCCCAGCCAAGCGGGATAGACATATGGCAGTATCTCGCGACTGAGACACGCTGGGAGCGATAGACACTGCACTACGGCTCCGGCAGCGACCGGATTGTTGGCGGCGGAGTGTGACCATGAGCATCGAGTTCACAGTATCTATCACTATGCATACGAACTTCAGCTTTCGGGATTGACGTCGTTCAAGCTGGATGACCGAGATGGGGCGCCGCGGGCATTTGATCTGACGCGCTAAGCCACAGTGTCTAGCGGTAACGCAGACCCCGCAGATTGGCATGCGCGTTTAGCGTGTCTACGGCCCGGGCTGCGATGGAGCGGCGAAACGTTTGGTTGCGCGCGGCCATTTTTTCGCTGAAGTCCTGTTTTCATGGACGGTGTCTGGCTACCTGCCATGCAGGACTCTTTGCTGCCCCCTCCACCTGTTAGCATCTACCGTTGTTGTCATCAGCGGGAGGTATTATAATACCTACCCATGGAAGATAGCACGGCAGTGGCTAAGCTGTCCGTAAAAGATTGGCGCAACATCATGAACTCAGGCATGATTTATCCGGCCCAAATCCCGACGCCTACGCCGCGCCCAATCATCGATGCCGACATCGCAGCGGTCGAGATGGCCCCGGCAAGGGGCCCGAGGGGGCAGGCGGATGCGCAAGGGGCTGCCTTGGCTGCCCGAGCGGAGGCAGTCCGTCTTGTTGAGCAGTATATCACGCGTGCCGAACAGGAAAACAAAGCTCGCCAAGCGTCCGCGGATGAAGTCTTGATGCAGATGGCAGATTCAAGCCCCCCAAGTTGGGCTTTGAACGCTGCGCGCGGCGTAGGCAAGGTCGCCACGGACCTTGTGGGGAACACTGCCGGGTTCCTTGGCGTCGCGGGGGAGGCGTTGGGCGACAGCCTTGAGCGGCGGTTTCCTCTCGGGAAGATTGAGTTCGGTCCGAACGGCATTCGCCATGTCCCGCACACCCCGGAGAGTATCGCCGCGAACAGTGACTTCCACCGGACCGCGATGGGGGTGAAGGACGTATTTACGGATATGGATTTCGGCTACGTGCCCCGCACCACATGGCAGGATGTGAAGGCAGACCCGTGGCGCAATATGGTCCCGTTCGTAGCGGAGGCTGGTGTTGTTTCGCTCCCGGAGATGGCGCTTTCTGTACGCAACCCCGGAGCCTTGGCTGCTGCCCTCACATATAGGATGGGCGAGGCCCGTGCTCGGAACAACCAACCCCAGCCCTATGCCGCCGGAAAGTAACCCGTGCTTAGGTCAGGGTTCTACACAGAAGAACACGAACAAAACTTTCGGGTAGCTAATCAGCGGGTCCGGCGCGGGGGGGCAAACGCAGAGATTTGCGGGGCACGGACCCGGACAGGCTCCGTCTGCCAAATGGCACCCTTGAAAGGTTCGCGTCGTTGCCTACGCCATGCCGGACCCAAGGCTGCGAATGAATACCGCGAGCGCCAGAAAGAACAATTCTTGTCCGGTAGGTTGTCGTGGACAGACTGGACCCGCGCCGAGGCGAAGCGCGCAGCAAATCGTTTGCGTGAGAAGTGGAAGCGCGACCGTGGGAGCCGGGTAGTACAATCGACCTTGGCGAATATGAGCAGGCGTTCCAGCAAAGGAGCGGTCTCTTTTCCCGAAACGCAACCACCCCTGTGCCTCCGGCAGTGATGGACTGGCTCCGGTGGCGTTATCGCCGGCTCCAAATCGACAGGAAGCGGGATGACGAATGGCTTCGTGTCTTGCGGGACGAACTGCCGAAGCGTCTAAGTGCTGCCGGCCCCGCGCCGGCTGACATTATAGCCCGGCAGGAGCAAGAGTGGGGTTCAGCTTCAATGCCGTGGCGTGCTGGAAAACCTGAACCGTTCTCCAAGCGTTCGCAGATGTGTTCGCCAAAAGTTCCGCCAAGGGTTAAACCGAGGTCGCTTTGGGGGCGAGGACGGAGAAGGCGTCCGAATGACTTGGATGTGTTGTTTGACGGTCCCGACAAGCGAAACGAGATAAAGGCCGGAGATGATAGGAGCGCGGGCATGGGCGGGGGCCAGGCCAACAAACTGGACCTTGGTACATTCATCCATCAGCACAGGAATGTCTTGGGCCCAATGTTTGCACGGTGCCGGTTGGGTGAGCAGGCGGAAATTGTGGCGGCGCTCCATGACTACACCCTTGATCCGAACGACAGCGCTGCCCGTGAACGCTGGGTGCGGATCGTGAGCACCCTAGGCGTGGGCTAGCTAGCCCCTAATCGCCATCGGGAAGGCCATGGGCGAGTTTTCGCGGTTTCCATCTGATGTTCCCATGCCTACGCAATTCCCGTGTAAGCCCCCTGCCAAATGCTCGGCAGGGGGCTTCTTTCCGCGCTGCTACCACAGTGCTACGAGATGCCCAATCTTAGAGCGCAACGTCTCGTTTCCCGGCCGGGAGAGAACGTCCATGGCCTCCGAGCGCGGGGAGCACTCACCATCCGAGGTGTGGGCGAATTCGGGCCACGGTGTCGGGCCCTCTGCCGATTCCCAGCCAAACCACAACGCAAGCCCCGACAACTCCTGTTCTTCATCGGTGTGCCCCCAGCGGTAGGGGGCGAAGTTGGGCCGGATCAAGCATCCGGGCGGCACGATTGGGTTTCCCTGCAAAAGGCTCCGCGCGTGCCAGTCACGCCGGAACAAGAGTGCGTGCGGTCCCGGTCCCTGAACCTCGGCAGCATGCTGCTGGACCGGATAGCGCCCATAGTCGAAGTGGGCGGCGAATACCGCCCCGGTGCGAGCCATGGCGCGGACCTGTGCGTGTGTGGCGCGGACCCAGTAGAAAATGCGGCTAGGGTTCGCCGCAAAGAAGGCCGATGCGCGGTCAAACTCGGCAGTGCGATTCCGGGTGCCACAGGCGAGAGGGTCCCCATTAACGGTGATCTTGATGGGCTTGTGGGGCCGGCCACGACGGCGGTTGCGTTTATTGTTGTTGCAGCTGTCCAACATTGGGTTTGCTCCAAAGAAAGAGGTCGGTTCTGTGGTTAGGTCCGCGCGACCGGAAATGATCGCGGAGAGATTGCTTGTGTCCGGCAGGGGGCGGTGCACTGAAAGCACACCAGAGCGCCCCATCGTCCGCGCGAGTAATGCGCCAGTGTCGGCGTAGCACCCACCGGCGCGGCAGTGCGCGCAGGAGAGTTTAGGGGGGCGGCAAGGCGCACCCCAAAAAGCCATGTTTTCCGGGGTGCGCCAGTAAAATCCCCTTAAGTAAATGACTGGAGCGGCGCAGGGGTAAAGGGCCTTTTGAGAGGCCCCTTTACACCCCGACGCCCCCTGCCAGTATTTACCTTTGCCGCGCCAGTGTGCGCCAGTAGTGCGCCAGTCGCAGACCCCAGCCCGATGCTGAAAAGTAGTCGGTGCCGGGGGGCGTCATGCCGGCCCTTTGCTCGGTTCAGGCTCTGCGACGACGGCAGGTGTTCCGATCCCCACACAGGGGCGGGGCTTGCGGCTGTGTGGGTCGCGCTCTTCACGCCTGACGAGGCTGCCATCGCTCAACCAGCCATCCAGCATTGCGCGGATGCGGGCGTAGGTGGCAGCTTGTCCGGGGTTGCGGTCCTTGGCGGGAAGGTCGTGACTGCCGGCATCCAGTCCAAGGGTGTCTGCGACAAGCCAACCAACATACTCTGGCGACCGGGTGTCCAGCCGGGGCAAAGTGGGAGCGGCAGCGATGGCATTCTGGACCAGTGCTAGGTCGGACGCTGTGGCGGGCATTGCCGTGGGTGGGGTCCAACTCTCGACGGTCGGAGCCTCATCGCCGGATGGGTATGTTGCATTGCCATTGCGCAGCTTGATCGATGTGCGGCGGAGCCAGCGTGCCCCGTTAGCAGGGGCGAAGTTGGCCTTGCCATTGTCGATCCGAACGAAATTGTGCCGCTCGCTCTCGGCCACGCCGAAGGTGGCACCTTCCTTGGCAGTCATGCCCCGGACTTGTTCGACCACCCGAAATGCGTCTGTACCGGCGGATGCGCCACGGTAGGCATGCGCACCGGCGCTGTCCATATCCTGCGCTGCAACCTTGCCAGTGTGGTGTGCGATGACGATGGCGGCATTGGTCCTGTCTGCGATCTCACGCAGGACACCCGCCAGAAAGTTCATGGCCTCATTTGAATTCTCAGGCAGGCCGTGCATCGCCCCCTGTGGATCGAACATGATGACCTTCACGTTGAACCGCTTGGCCGTGTCCACAATCTTGTCCACCATACCGGGAACGACTTCCGGTCCGTCCCTGCCCATACGCGCGAAGCGCAAGGACAAGTTCCGCCCGGATGTAAGGATGAGGTTGTCCCGCAGGTCAGCATGCTTGATGCCGTGGTGTTCCAAAACGGCATAGAGCCGGCGCAACGCCTCGGCATCGTCATCTTCCGCGTTGTGATACCATACGCGCATCGCGCAGAGTGGCTTTTCCCCGGCGATCAGTTCCCGTCCGGTTGCAAGCGCCACCGCACGCGCCATGAGGATAAGGGATTTGCCGACGCCGCCTGTGGAGACAAGCCCGGAGATGTATCCGGCGAGCATCACCCGACCGTAGAGCCACGGGCGGGGTGGGATTTGGCTCGGCTTGAAAGGTTGGACGGGGCCGATCTGTGCAGCCGTGAACATCTGCTGGGTTTGGATCGTCTGTTGAGCGAATGCTTGCTTCGCGGCCTCATCCCTGACCCGCTGGGCTCCTGCCGGGTTTATGCGTTCCAGTGTCTGCATGAGGGTGCCCCAACCCACGTGAGGATCGCGGATGCCGTTCCACAAGGCTTCATCGTGGGCAGCGTCAACGCCACCGTTCCATTTTGCCGCCCATTCAAGTGCAATGGTCTTTCCCTCGTCCGTGAAGCCTACGGCTGCACCTTTCGCGGCATGGAGCAGCTTGGTGAAGTCATCGCGACAGTCGAAGTGCCCCTGATCGTTAGGCAGTTCCTCGAAGAACGCCCGATATGCTTCCAGCGACGGCGCAGCCCAAGGCGTTTTCACGTTATTGTTGCTGTTTGCTGCCAGCGAGGTGGGAGAGGGGGTGCCCCTGCCGGGCAAGTTAAGCCGGCCCACAATGTCGTTCAGATTCGCGCAGAGAACGTCCACGGACACGGGTTTGCTTTGTGCTTTTGTTGCCTGCATGATCTTTACTCCTGAACAGGCACAGCCAGCCGGACTACTGCCCCGCGTTGGCGCTTCGTTTTAGTGGGAAGGTTCACGGTGTAAGGCAGGCGGGCGATACGGGGCAGGTCTGACATGTTGTCTGCGCCGAGCCGCGCCATGGCTTCCGCCAGAGGTCCGACGGAGGCCGGCAGGTTCGCGCTGTCCACGCCCTCAATCAGAAACCAGAAGTGAAAGCCGTTGCCGCTGTTGATTTCCAGAATCGGGTTCAGCGCCCGCAAAGCTTCGCATGTCCGGGTCCAATTCGGGTCCGCGTCCGGCGCATCTTTCAGGTCCAAGTCCAGAACGGCCATACGCCGCGCCACGATGTCATTAGCCCTGCCGGACCGAGCAGTCCCGGCCATTTCGGGCTTGCGGGGGTTGATTCCGAAATAGAGATTGTCCCGCCCGACGTGCTTGCGGATGAAACCAAGCATCCTTTCGCGTTCTTCCGGCAAAGAGAGCCGCCCGCAGAGGGACCACGCGCCGCCGCCGTTCGGGCACACCGCCCGCAGTTCGATTACGTCACCACCGTTGAACACACGTGCAATGCAGTCTAGCGCTGCGCCCGGGGCCGCTCCGCTAGCCAAGAGCGCAGCGACTTTCTCTTGCATCTCGCCGAGGGGCACCAAATCTACAGCCATTTGTACTTGCAGGGCAGATGCGTCGTCTGGGTCTGCCAGGCCGTGTTCAACAGCGCTTTCCAGAACGTCGAGCCAATAGTGGTCCGACGGTGCGTGGGGTTCGGGTTCAAAGTCGGGCGTAGGGCTGGAATTCGGGCGGAATTTGTGTGCGCACACGTTATCGTGTGCTTGGCTTTCGCTTATCATTGGATGTATAATCCCCTATATATTTCAAGGGGTTGAAGAGTGTTGCCTGTTCCCGAGCAGGCGTCCGCGTTGGCGAGCGCGGGGTGATATTGTCAGGAAATCTTTTCACGGTCGGCGTTCATGCGCCGGCCGTTTTCATTGGGTCAGGCTGCGCTCCGCGCAGCCTTGCGTGCTTCGATCCAGCGCGCGATTTCACTCTCCGGCCAAGCGGATCTGCGCCCTACCTTGACGGGTGCGGGGAACCTCCCCTGCCGGATATGCTCGTAGATCGTATTCCGCCCCATACTTGTGAGGTCTTTGACGACAGGGAGGGGCAGGAAACGTTCTGGCCTTTGCGGCTCAACTGACATCTTGGTTCCTCAAACGTTCGTGAATTGACCCAACGGTTGTAGGACGTCAGCG